>Ga0310826_100107_pt1 | contig 136539 bp, 119 predicted proteins | sample WT_ome_FD_201306 | JGI IMG/M metagenome (GOLD analysis project Ga0310826, IMG submission 201306) | Sorghum-adapted microbial communities enriched on wild type (WT) sorghum from Joint BioEnergy Institute, Emeryville, California, United... ... | reverse complement strand
GCCAGCGTTGGGCCTCCCGATTGGCAGAAGGAGCCAAACGGAGACGGTTTAGAAGCAATCCCGAAAAGTATCTACAAGAAACGGAAAACAAATATTGTATGTTAATTGGTCAGTCGTAGTTTTTTTTTGGGAAAGGGGCTGTTTGCGCGGGGGACGGAAAAAATGATACAGTACGGAAATCAGTAGCAGCGGAGGGACCCTGAATGCAGCACCGGTGCAAAATCGCCGTCATCACGGTGCGGGGCCGCGAATCGTTCACGGAGGAACAGGCCCGGCGGCTGGAGGCGGCGGCGGACGTGACCTTCAGCGCGGCGCATGGACCGCTGTCCGCGGACGAACTCGTGTCCAGGCTGGACGGGATGGATTTTGCGGGGCTGACGCCCCGGTCCGTGCCGGTCATCGACGGAAGCTGGTTGTCGCGCCTGCCGCGGCTGAAGGGCATTGCCGTGTTTGCCACGGGTGTCGACCACATCGATATGGAATGGATGCACAGGCACGGCGTGGCGGTGAGCCGCCTGCCGGACTATTCGACGGAATCGGTGGCGGAGCACGCCATCGGACTCATGCTGACGATGTCGCGCCGCATCCACCTGAGCCAGGACCTGGTGCGCGGGCGCGTTCCGGCCGGCACCTCGGTGCTCGGCTGGGAGCTGCGCGGCCGCACACTGGGGCTTGTAGGGCTCGGCCGGATCGGCAGCCGGGTGGCGGAGCTCGCCCGCGCCTTCGGCATGCGCGTGCTGGGCTGCGACCCCCGCCGCTGTCTGGAAGGCGTCATCCGCGTGGAGATGGACGAGCTGCTCATGTCCAGCGACGTCGTCAGCCTGCATCTTCCCGCCGCCTGGCGGGGCGGCGCCCTGATCGGCCGCATGGAGCTGGCCGCCATGAAGCGGGGCGCGACGCTGATCAATGTATCCCGCGTCACCCTGGTGGACCCGGAGGCGGTCGTGGAGGCGATCGACGCGGGGCGGCTGCGCGGCTACGCGGTGGACGATGTTTTCCCGCTCATGGGCAAGGACGAGCGGGCCGACCGGCAGATCGCCGAGGGGCGGATCCTGCAGACCGGACACACCGCCTGGTATTCGGAAGAGGCCATCCGGCGCGGCCACGATACGTGGATCGACAACCTGTGCGGATTTGCCGCCGGCCAACCGCGCAATCTCGTGCAATGGGAAGAAAGGAAGGAGCTTTATCGATGAATCCGGGGGAACGGGGAAACCGGAACAGTGCCGATACAACGCTGATTGCGGTTCTCTGGGGAGTGACGGCCGCGTTTTGCCTGCTGCTTGTGGCCGTCGCTTGGCCGGAATACTGGCGGTACGTGGCCCCCGAAATGTCCCCGCTGGCGTGGTGGGAGAGCGTGCTTCTGGCGTTTTCCGCGTTCACGTGCCTTCTGCTGGCCCGGGACGCATGGGTGCGGGAAGAGCGCCGGAATGTCCGGGCGGGGTGGCTGGCGGTCGCCGCGGGATTCGCCTTTCTGGCGCTGGACGAGCGGTTCGCCGTGCACGAGCGCCTCCGCGACAGGTACCTGAAGCCGACGGGGATACGGCTGTTGCCCTGGGCGGAAGCGGGAGACTGGCTCATCCCGTTGTATGCCATTGCGGGCCTGGCAGCGGCGTGGGGGATCTGGCGGCTGCTCGGCGTCCGCCGGGGAGCGCGGCGTTTTTTCGCGGCGGCGGTTGTCCTCGCGGCTTGCGGCGTCGCGTTGGATACCGTGGACATCCGCAGCCTGGATGCGGAGGCGGAACGCTTCCTGCAATCCGTCGAAGAAATCCTGGAGTCGCTGGCGATGACGGCGTTTTTGTCGGCTTTTTTGCTGGTATTGACTGGCCGGCTGGGCAGTGGGCCGGAGGCTGAGTAGCGGGTTTTGCCGATGCGGACGGATTCCGTGGTATGGGCCGGTCCGTCAGCCAGGATGGCGACAGGTTGACTGGACCGCGGGATTCCACCTAAAATGGGATGGGAAGACACGGGTGCGTCCAGCCGTCCGGACGGGCGCAGCCGGAGGAGAAGCGCGGAGAAGGGGGAGAGAAACAATGGGACGAAGTCGTTCCGTTACGCCTTCCTGCGGCTCGCTTTCCGACCGACGGACAGGTTTTTCCGGGCATGAAGACAGCCATGGGATCAGTTGCATGAAAATGACCGGTTTTCATATTGAAGAACTTTTGGAATTCGCCTCCTTGACGGCATGACGGTCGAGGGGCGAATTCTTTTGTTGTTTTGATCCAAAAAAGTTGCGGCTGACGAAAAAAGGGGGGCGGATCTTGGGAAGACCCGGCCAGGGCAGGAAGCTGCTGATGGGCCATCTGCGCGCGCATTTGCCCTTGTACATATTGGCCGTGACAATGATGGCGCTGGCCAACGTCATTCACGCCCAGTATCCCGCCGTCCTCGGCGCGGCGACGGACCGGCTGCAGGCGGGCGAACTGACGGCCGAGGGGCTTGTCCGGTACGTGCTGCTTCTCGCGGCCATCGCGGTCGGCCACGGCGCCCTGTTCGGCGTGGGGCAGTATGTCAACCACCGGCTCGGCCGGAAATTCGAATTCAACGCCCGGCAGCGCCTGTTCCGGCATTTCGCGCAGCTGGGGGAGACGTTTTTTTCCCGGCACGGCATCGGCAGGCTGCTCAGTTATGTGCTGAACGACGTCACCAACGTCCGCGAATCGATCGCCAACGCCGTGAACCAGATGACCAACGCCTCGGTTCTCCTTTTGTCCGTGCTGGTCATGATGGCGGTCAGCGGCATCCCGCCGCTTTTGGTCGCCATTTGCGTGCTGCCGCTCCTCGCCATCCCTTTTCTGGTGATCACGTTCGGTCCGCGCATCCGCGAGCGGTCGCTTCAGGTGCAGGAGGCGCTGGCGGCGATGACCGGATCGGCGGAAGAGCAGATCGGCGGGATCCGGATGACCAAGACGTTCGCGGCGGAACCCGTCGCCGAGGCCCGTTTCGGGGCATCCGTGGAGCGGATCCACGACGCCCAGCTCTGCCTCGTCCGTATTTCCGCGCTGTTTCAGGCTCTGCTGCCGTTTGCGGGGGCGCTGTCGCTGGTCGTCGCGCTCGCTTTCGGCGGCTACCATGTCGTGACCGGACGGGCCACGCTGGGCGATTTCGTCGCGCTGCTCCTGTATTTGCGCATGATCGTAACGCCGCTGCAGCAAATCGGGGGCGTTTTCAACATCATGCAGCGGGCGTCCGCTTCCCTGGAACGGCTGAACCGGCTGCTCGCCGTGGAGCCGGACATCCGCGAAACGGAAGACGCGGCCGAGCTGGAGCCGGACGCGTCCGACGTCGAGGTGCGCGGCCTGACATTTACCTATCCGAAGGCGAAGGCGCCTGCGCTGAAGGAGATCGGCTTCCGCGTGCCGCGGGGCAAAACCCTGGGCATCGTCGGCCGCACGGGCAGCGGCAAGACGACCCTCGCCAAGCTGCTGCTCAGGGTATACGATCCGCCGCCCGGCACGGTGTTCATCGGCGGCACGGACGTCCGCGAACTGACGCTGGAAAGCCTGCGCACCGCCATCGCCTACGTGCCCCAGGACGGATTTCTTTTCAGCACCACCATTCGGGACAACATCGCCTTCTCCGACCGGAAAATGCCCCTGGGGAAAGTGGAGGAAGGGGCGAAACTGGCGCAGCTGTACGAGACGGTCGCCGGATTCCCGGAAGGGTTTGAAACCCGGCTGGGCGAACGGGGGATGACGCTGTCCGGAGGGCAGCGTCAGCGCGCCAGCCTCGCCCGCGGGCTGGTCAAGAACGCGCCGATTCTCGTGCTGGACGACAGCGTGAGCGCGGTGGACGCCGTCACCGAGGACGCCATCCTTCGCCGGCTGCGGGAAATCCGCCGCGGCAGGACCACCATCATCATCTCGCACCGCCTTAGCGCCGTCCGCCACGCCGACGAGATCGTCGTGCTGGACGACGGGCGCATCGCGGAACGGGGGACGCACGAAGAGTTGCTTCGCCTCGGCGGATTGTACGCCGCGATGCACAGGCTGCAGGAAAGGGGGGCTGACGATGCGGGAGGGAAAGACCCGGCGGACGCCGGATGAGCGGGAGGCCGTGCCGTCGCCTCTCCGGCGCAAGGAAGCCATGGGCTTCCTGGGCTCCTATGCCCGGCCGCATCGCGGGACGCTCATGGCCGTCGTCGGCTGCTCGCTGCTGGCCATTTCCGCCGACCTCATGCAGCCGGTGCTGATCAAAATCGCCATCGACGACCGCCTGCTCTTCGAAGCCGGGGGATTCGCGCGCGTCCTGGAACTGTCCGCGGCCTACCTGGTCCTCGCCGTGCTCGCGCTGGTCTTTGCGTACCTGCAGGCCAACCTGTTGCAAAATGCCGGCCAACGCATCGTCGCGAGGCTGCGGGGCGACCTGTTCCGGCATATCGCCAAACAGCCCATGTCTTTTTTTGACCGGCATCCGTCCGGAAGCCTGGTGACCAACATTTCGAGCGACACCGAAACGATCAGCCAGTTTTTCACCCAGGTGCTGAACACCCTGATGCGGGACGGCCTGATGCTGGTGCTGATCCTGGTGTTCATGTTCGCCCTCGACGCGGAGCTGGCCCTGTGCTGCCTGGTCATGCTGCCGCTCATCGCCTTTATCGCCGTCTCGTTCCGACGCTGGCTGCGCACGACGTACCACCGCACCCGCGCGGAGCTGTCGGGACTCATCGCTTTTCTGGCGGAAAATCTGGCGGGGATGGGCCTCATCCAGGCGTTCCGCCAGGAAAGGGAACAGGCGGCGCGGTTCACCGGACGCAACGAAAGCCATTTCCGCGCCGCGCTGAAGGAAGTCCGGGCAACGCTGCTCTTCAACCGCTCTTTCGAAATTTTGGGCAATCTTGCGGTGGCGTTCGTCGTCTGGGTCGGCGGATGGGCGGTGCTGCACGAACGGCTGGAGTTCGGCGTGCTGTACGCGTTCATCAGCTACGTCCGCCAGTTTTTCCAGCCGATCAACCAGATCACGCAGCAATGGAACACGCAGCAATCCACGCTGGTGTCCGTGGAAAGGCTGTGGCGGATATTCTCCGTGGAGCCGGCGATCCGCGATCCGTCGCCGGAGCATGAGGCGCCTTGGGACCCCCGGCGGGTGAAGGGACGGGTGGAATTCGAAAAGGTCCGCTTCGGATACGGGGACGGCGAAGTGCTGCATGGCGTGAATCTGGCCATCCGGCCGGGCGAGTTCGTCGGCATCGTCGGCGCCACCGGCGCGGGCAAAAGCTCCCTCGTCCATCTGCTGTGCCGCTTTTACGATGTGAACGAGGGCGCCGTGCGCATCGACGGCGTCGACGTCCGGCGCATTCCCCTCGCGGCGCTGCATCGCACGGTCGGCCTGGTCCAGCAGGAGCCGTTTCTGTTTTCCGGTTCCATCCTCGACAACGTCCGGCTGTTCAGCGACGCCTTTTCCCGCGAGGAGGCGGTGGAAGCGTGCGAACGGGTCGGCGCCGGGGCGATCATCCGCCGCCTGCCGGACGGTTACGACACGATGGTGTCGGAGCGGGGCAGCGGCCTTTCGGCGGGCGAGCGGCAGCTGATTTCCTTCGCACGCGTGCTATTGTACGATCCGCGCATTCTCATCCTGGACGAAGCCACCGCACATCTGGATTCGCAAACGGAACGGCGCATCCAGGAGGCGCTGGAAGTGGCGGCGAAGGGACGCACGACCCTGGTGATCGCCCACCGGCTGTCCACGGTGCGGCACGCGGACCGGATCGTGGTCATGCGGAACGGGCGCATCATCGAACAGGGGAAACATGAGGAGCTGATGGCGCTGAACGGGGAATACGCGAAAATGGTCCGCCACACGCGGGGAAACATCGAGCATACGGCGGAACTGGCATAAGGGGCAAGGGGCACACCCTGTGCGGTCCTTAAAATGGGCGTCGGAAACGGCAAAAGCGGCATCGCCCAAGCGGCCTTGCGCCGCGGGGCGGATCGGGCCCGGCCGGAACCGCCGCCCTTGTTCGTTCCGATCACGTCCGCGGCTGGACCACCGAGCGCCGCTCGATCAGTTCCGCGGGGAGCATGAGCTTTTTCCACGGCCCCGCCTGTTCGCCTTCCCGGATGCGCTCGATGAGCAGCTGCATGCCCAGGTAGCCGAACTGGTAGGCCTGCTGGGCGGCCACCGTCAGGAACGGGTCCAGCTCCGTGGCGGAGCCCAGCTCGTCGAAGCAGACCACGGAGATGTCTTCCGGCACCCTGAGCCCCCGGCTCCGGATGACCTGGATGATCTCGACGGCCAGCACGTTGTTGCCGGCGACGATGGCCGTCGGGGCGGGATCGAGGCCCGCGAACCAGGCTTCCATGGCCGACAGGTCGGCCAGCCGGCCGAAACTGCTTTCGTGCACGTAGCGCTCGTCGAACGGCAGACGGTGCAGCATCAGCGCTTCCCGGTACCCCTGCAAGCGAAGGCGCGCGCTGGAGACGGCGGAGGAGCCGTTCACCATGGCGATTCGCCGGTGGCCGCGCTCGATCAGATGAGCGGTCAGCCGGTGCGCGGCTTCCTTGCTGTCGCCCAGTACCACGTCGCATTCGATGCCGGGCACTTCCCGGTCCAACAGTATGAAGGGAACCTTGTGCGCCTTGAGCTTTTCCAGATGCGGGCGCGACGGGTCGCCGGCCGGGGCGAACAGGACGCCGTCCACCCGCATGGACAGGATGGTGTGGACGTACTCCGCTTCCTTCTCCAGGCTTTCGTCGCTGTTTCCGAACAGCACGTGGTAGCCCTGCTTCCGGGCGGCGTCCTCGGCTCCGCGGGCGACGGTGGTGAAAAATGGGTTGGCGATGTCCGAGATGAGCAGAAACAGGATGCGCGTCTGCTGCAGCACCAGACTCCGCGCCATCTGGTTCGGCACGTAGTTCAGCTCTTCCATCACGCGGCGCACACGAGCCCGCGTTTTTTCGCTGATTTTTCCGCTGTTATTGATAACCCTCGACACGGTCATCGGCGAAACCTTCGCCTTGGCCGCGATGTCGTAGATGGTGATCGCCGACCGTTGTTCCGAATCCTTGGACATGTCTGGACTCCTTTGTTCCGGCAAGGGAAAACGCGATGTTTTTTGTCGTTTCCTATCTTACCCGGAAAGGTGATTGACAGCAAGCCTTTTTGCTGTTAGGGTAGAGTTACCGGTAACATTTCTTCATTGAAAATGCACTCCATCAAAAGCGCGGAGGGATCGAAATGGCGGAACATCGCTGGCTGGGCGGATTCCCGAAGATCGGCATCCGGCCCACGATCGACGGCAGAAGGCAGGGCGTGCGCGAATCGCTGGAAGAGCAGACTATGAATATGGCCAGGGCGGTAGCGAAGCTGCTGTCCGACAATTTGCGGTATCCGAACGGGCAGCCGGTGGAATGCGTCATCGCCGACACCTGCATCGGCGGCGTGGCGGAAGCGGCCGCCTGCGCGGAGAAGTTCGCCCGGCACGGCGTGGGCGTGTCGATCACCGTGACGCCCTGCTGGTGCTACGGCACGGAAACGATGGACATGGATCCGACCATCCCGAAAGCGGTGTGGGGCTTCAACGGCACCGAGCGTCCGGGGGCGGTGTACCTGGCGGCCGTGCTGGCGGCGCACGCGCAAAAGGGGCTGCCGGCTTTCGGCATCTACGGCGAGAACGTGCAGGACGCCGGGGATACGACGATTCCCGACGACGTGAAGGAGAAGCTGCTGCGTTTCGCCCGCGCCGGTCTGGCCGTGGCGTACATGCGGGGCAAGGCCTATCTGGGCATGGGTTCGGTGTCCATGGGCATCGTCGGGTCGAAGGTGGATGACGATTTCTTCCACGACTATCTCGGGATGCGCACCGAATACGTGGACATGTCGGAATTCGTGCGGCGCTTCGACCGGGGAATCTACGATCCCGTCGAGTACGAGAAAGCGCTTGCATGGGTGAAAGCCAACTGCAAGGAAGGGCCGGACAACAACAAACCGGAAAAACAGCGGTCCCGTGCGGAAAAGGACAGGGATTGGGAACTGTCCGTCAAAATGACGATGATCGCCCGCGACCTCATGGTCGGCAACCCGCGCCTGGCGGAGCTCGGATGGGAAGAGGAATCGCTCGGCCATCACGCCATCGCGGCCGGGTTCCAGGGGCAGCGGCAATGGACCGACCATTTCCCGAACGGCGATTTCATGGAAGCGATCCTGAATTCGTCCTTTGACTGGAACGGCATCCGCTCGCCCTACATCATGGCCACCGAAAACGACTCCCTGAACGGTGTCGCCATGCTGTTCGGGTATCTGCTCACGAACACCGCGCAGATCTTCGCCGACGTCCGCACGTACTGGAGCCCGGAAGCGGTCAAAAGGGTTACCGGTCATACCCTGCAGGGCGTCGCGCAGCACGGCATCCTGCATCTGATCAACTCCGGACCCGCGGCGCTGGACGGCACCGGCGAGCAGACGAAAGATAGCAAACCGGCGATGAAGCCGTTCTGGGAAATCACGCCCGAGGAGGTCGACCGCTGCCTGAAGGCGACGCTGTTTAGGCCGGCCAACGTGGAATATTTCCGCGGCGGCGGGTACTCCACCGATTTTCTGACCCGCGGCGGCATGCCCATGACGATGTGCCGGATCAACCTGGTGAAGGGACTCGGACCGGTGCTGCAAATCGCCGAAGGCTATTCGGTGGATCTGCCTCCGGAAGTGCACGACGCCCTTGACCGGCGCACCGACCCGACCTGGCCGACCACCTGGTTTGCGCCGATTCTGACCGGCCGCGGGGCGTTCCGCTCCGTGTACGACGTGATGAACAACTGGGGCTCCAACCACGGCGCCATCAGCTATGGGCATATCGGCGCGGATCTCATCACGCTGGCTTCCATGCTGCGAATTCCGGTCAACATGCACAACGTGCCGGAGGAACGCATTTTCCGGCCGAAGGCGTGGAGCCTGTTCGGCACCTCCGACCCGGCGGGCGCCGACTACCGTGCGTGCCAGACCTTCGGACCGCTGTACCGGTAAGAGGGATTGGCCATGGCGCAATATGGCAAAAACGCCGAAATGGAACCTGACGCCGCGGCCGCCGTCCGGCGGGAACTGTCCGTCTACGCGCGAAAGATGGTGGCCGCCCGTCTGGTGGTCGGACCCGGCGGGAACATCTCCGCCCGCTGCGGAGATAAGATGTACCTTTCCCCGAGCGGCTTTGCGCTGGATGAAATCGAGCCCGAACAATGGGTGGAAGTGGACATCGCCACCGGCGCCGTCACCGACAACGGGTGGCGGCCTTCCTCCGAAGTGCTCATGCACCTGGAACTGTACCGGGCCAATCCCGACATCCGGGCGGTGGTGCACACGCACCCGCCTTGCTGCATCGCGCTGACGATGGTGGCGGATGAATTGCCGGTCATGTTCCCGGATCAGGCGGCCCTGGCCGGCAAGACGGCATACGTTCCGTATGTGCTCCCGACCACCGCCAAAATGGCGGAAATGGTGGCGGCCGCATCCCGCAACGCAAGCACCATCCTGCTGGGCAACCACGGGCTGGTGGCGCTGGGGAGGAATTTGCGCGAAGCGTATTACCGGACCGAAGTGGTGGAGGAAAGCGCCAAGATCTGGCTAATCGCCGCATCCGTCCGCAAGCCCCGGGTGCTGACCGACGAAGAAGTGGCGGAGATCGCCTCGCTGGAAGCCGAGGCCTACCGCATCCGGCTGTTGCGGAACCAGAAGTGACGGAGGTGCACGGGGCCATGCCGCAAGCCGCATCCCGCACGCGGCCGGGCCGGCGGGCGACGGTGCTGGCCTTCGACCTGGGGGCCAGCACCGGCCGGGCGCTGGTCGGCGAATTGCTGGAAGACGGGGAAGGACGCCGGCTGGCCGTCACGGAAGTCCACCGGTTTCCCAACGGACCGGTGGAAACCTGCGGCCATCTGTACTGGGACATCCTGCGCCTGCTGCAGGAAGTGAAAACCGGCATCCGCAAGGCGTTCCAGAATGGCTTTCGCCCGGAGTCCTTCGGCATCGACACGTGGGGCGTCGACTTCGGGCTGATCGACCGGAACGGCGAGCTGGTCGGCAACCCGTACCACTACCGCGACGCCCAGACGGAAGGGCTGATCGACGAAGTCGCCGCGCTCGTCGGCCGGCGGGAGCTGTATGAGCAGGGCGGGCTGCAGTTCATGCCGTTCAACACCATCTACCAGCTGTACGCGATGGCCAAGGCCCGCACGCCCAGGCTCGATGCCGCCGAGACGCTGCTGCTCACCCCGGATCTCATCACCTATCTGCTGACCGGCCGAAAGGTTTGCGAATTTACGATGGCCACCACCACCCAGCTGCTCCACCCGCTCACGAAGACATGGAACACGCCCCTGATGGAGCGCCTGGGCATCCCGCCGCGCCTGTTCCTGGACGTCGTTCCGCCCGGCACCCGCGTCGGCCCGCTGTCGGACGCGGTGTGCCGCGAGCTGGGCGTACCGCCGGTGGAGGCTGTCGCGGTGGCCACCCACGACACGGAGTCGGCGGCGGCGGCCGTTCCGGCCGGCGGGGAGACGTTTGTCTACCTGGTGTGCGGCACATGGTCGCTGCTCGGCACCGAGCTCGACCGGCCGCTTTTGACGCCGCGGGCGATGGAATTGGCGTATTCCAACGAGGGCGGCGTCGGGGACAGCTGGCAGCTGCTGAAAAACATCATGGGCCTGTGGATTTTGCAGGAATGCCGAAGGGAATGGGAAGAACAGGGCCTGCCGTCCGCCTGGTCCGATCTGGTCGACGCGGCCCGCGAAGCGCCGCCGTTCCGCAGCCTGATCGATCCGGACGACCTCCGGTTCTACGCCCCCGGCAGCATGCTGGGCGAAATCCGCGGCTTTTGCCGCGACACGGGGCAGCCGGTACCGGAAACGCAAGGCCAGGTGACGCGCTGCGTCCTGGAAAGCCTGGCCCTGCGCTACCGGCAGGCGGTGGATCAGCTCGAGCTCCTCACCGGCCGGTCGTTCCGCGGATTGCACATGGTTGGCGGCGGCATCCGAAACGAGCTGCTCTGCCGTTTCGCGGCCAACGCGCTGGCGCGTCCCGTTTGGGCCGGTCCGGTGGAAGCCAGCGCCATCGGCAATATGCTCGTGCAGCTGATCGCCCTCGGCCATTGCCGGGACTTGCGCGACGCGAGGGTCCTGGTGAGGGATACGTTCTCGCTCGCCGCCTACGAGCCCGATCCGGCGGAAAGTCCGTCCTGGGAGGAAGCCCGCCGCAAGTTCGCCGGCATTTGCGGGACAGGGTGAACCGCAAGCCGGGCACGGAAGAAGCTTCGCCCGCATCCGGAACGGCAAGCAGGATGGCACTGCGACGCATCCGGCTTTTTTGCGCCTGGCGCTTTGAAAATGTACGTGGAGAATAAAGGGACGCGTAATCACGGTTTCGGCGACGGTGTTCCGAAAAGGAAGACGGCGCCGGCGGCAAACAGTGAAGGAGGTACAACAAGATGAGCAAAAAATACGCCATCGGCATCGACTTCGGAACCCAGTCGGGCCGGGCCGTCCTGGTCGATCTGGCCGACGGCGCGGAAGTGGCGGACCACGTCACGCCCTATCCGCACGGCGTCATCGACGAGGAGCTGCCGGAAGGCGGGGTGAAGCTCGGAAGGGAGTGGGCCCTGCAGCACCCCGGCGACTATCTGGAGGTGCTCCGCCGTTCGGTTCCCGAAGTGCTCCGGCAATCCGGCGTGCGTCCGGAGGACGTGATCGGGATCGGCGTCGATTTCACCGCCTGCACGATTTTGCCGGTGAACCGGGAGGGGGTGCCGCTGTGCTTTTTGTCCGAATGGAAAAACAACCCCCACAGCTGGGTGAAATTGTGGAAACACCATGCGGCCCAGGACGAGGCGAACCGTCTGAACGCCATCGCCGCCGAGCGCGGGGAACGGTTCCTGCCGCGATACGGCGGGAAGATTTCGTCCGAATGGATGGTGCCGAAGGTCTGGCAAATCCTGAACGAGGCGCCGGAAGTATATGACGCGGCCGACCGGTTCGTCGAAGCGGCGGACTGGGTCGTGTTCCGGCTGACCGGCAACCCGGCCCGCAGCTGCTGCCCGGCCGGGTACAAATCGATCTGGCACAAGCGGGAAGGGTATCCGTCCCGGGAATTTTTCAGGGCGCTGGATCCGCGCCTGGAATCTTTCGCGGAGACGAAGCTGCGGGGTGAAGTGCTGCCGCTCGGCGCGAAGGCGGGCGGACTTGCGCCGGAGATGGCGGAGGTGACGGGGCTCCCGCCGGGAACGGCGGTGGCGGCGGGCATCGTGGACGCCCATGCCGCCGTGCCGGGGGTCGGCGCGGTCAAGCCGGGCCAGCTCGTCATGGTGATGGGGACGTCGACCTGCCACATGGTGATTTCCACGGAAGAGAAGTTGATCGAAGGCATCAGCGGCGTCGTGGAGGATGGCATCATTCCGGGATATTACGGCTATGAAGCGGGGCAGGCGGCTGTCGGGGACATTTTCGAGTGGTTCGTGGAACAGGCGGTGCCGGCATACGTCCGGGACGAAGCGGCAAGGGAAGGCGCGGGATTGCACGAGTGGCTGGAAAAACGCGCCGCCGCCTGCAAGCCGGGGCAAACGGGGCTGCTCGCCCTCGACTGGTGGAACGGCAACCGCTCCACCCTCATCGACGCAGACCTGTCGGGACTCATCGTGGGCTGCACCCTGCTCACCAGGCCGGAGGAAATCTACCGGACGATGCTGGAGGCGACGGCCTACGGCACGCGGAAAATCATCGAGGCGTTCGAGAGCGGCGGCCTCAAAGTCGATGAGCTGTACGCCTGTGGCGGGCTGCCTCAGAAAAACAAGCTGCTCATGCAGATCTATGCGGACGTGACGGGCCGGGAAATCAAGATCGCCGCGTCGAAGCAGACATCCGCCGTCGGGGCGGCCATGTTCGGCGCGGTGGCCGCGGGCAGGGCGGCCGGCGGCTACGATTCCGTCGTCGAGGCGGCCGCGAACATGGCGCGGATCAAGGAGGAAACGTTCCGCCCGATCCCGGAAAACGCCGCCGTTTACGACAGGCTGTATCGAGAATATTCCATCCTGTACGACTATTTCGGGCGCGGCGCGAACGAAGTCATGAAGCGGCTCAAGGAGATCCGCGACAGCGTGTGATCCGGCCGGCCGCAACCCGACCCGCCAATAGTGACAAAAGTATCATTATTTTTCCTTTTTCATGGCGTTTTGGATGATATAACGACATTTGTGCTATTATTTTCGGACCACTTTCCATAAATCACACAAAATCTTCCAAATTAATGATACAAAGTGCAATTATTTTCCCAAGACACCCGTTTTCAGGAGGAAATAATTGCACTTTTGTCGTTATTTTGCTCCGTTTTGGATCAACAAGTCCACCAAGGGCTGCATATCCTGCAATTCAGCGAGCCGGAGCAAACGGTCCTTTTGGGCTTGGGTCAACGGCTCCAGGCTGGCGCCGTATTTCGCAATCAGGATTTGGAGCATTTGCATGTTTTCGGGGCTTGGTTTCCAGCTGACCACCGAAACGGCGTTGGCCTGCGGCACCCATTTCACTTCCGCGCCCAAAGCCTCGCTTACAAATCGCACCGGCACCAAGGTGGAACCTCGGATGACGATGGCCGGTTGATGCAAATTTACCTCTTTGCCGTTGACTTGTGCGACATGGCCGCCCACCTGAAGGACTATCCGCGTATCCCCTTTTAATGCCGTAATCACCCTGGTTTTGGCGTCATAATGCAGCTCGGCTCCGAGGGATTCAAAAATGGCCCGCATCGGAACCAGGACGGAGCCGTCCATCTGGATCGGATCGACGGAGTAGATTTGTCGGTCGCCGTCGATGCTTACGCGGATCGGACCGGACGTTTCCGCGGCGGCGGCGCCCGCGAAACATGCCCCAACCATGCCCGCGACAAGTAGAGCGAAGCCAAGCTTCTTCATCGCCAATCTCCCGGATAGTCTTCCAATTTTACACCTGTCATAGCTAGAATATAGGAAAGTTCCAAAGATTCCAATAGAAGAGAAGAACGGGGAGGCGCGCATTTCGCCATGAAAGCGATCATCTGCGAAAGGCCGGGGAAGTTCGTCCGGGCGCAGCTGCCGGAACCGGAGGGGCCGGGGCCCGGAGAGGCGATCGTCCGCATCCGGCGCGTCGGCATCTGCGGCACCGATTACCACGCCTTCGCCGGCCGGCAGCCGTTTTTTGAATATCCGCGCATCCTCGGCCATGAACTGTCCGGCACCATCGAGGCCGTGGGGGAGGAGGACGGGGAAGCAAAGGACGAGAAACGGCTGAAGCCGGGCGACCGTGTCTCCGTGATTCCGTATCTGCATTGCGGCAGGTGTCTCGCCTGCCGCGGCGGCAAGACCAATTGCTGCGTTCAGCTCAAGGTCCTGGGCGTCCACGTGGACGGCGGCATGCGGGATCGGATCAAGGTGCCGCTGACCCATCTGGCGGCCGCCAACGATCTTACCCTGGATCAGGCGGCGGTCGTCGAGCCGATGGCCATCGGCGCGCATGCGGTGCGGCGGGCGGACGTTCGGGCGGGCGAAAACGTGCTGGTCATCGGCGCGGGGCCCATCGGCCTGGGCGTCATGGCGTTTGCCAAACGGCGCGGGGCGCGGGTCATCGCCATGGATTTGAGCGAATCGCGGCTGGCTTTCAGCCGGACATGGGCCGGGGCGGACGAGACGGTGACCGCCGGGGAGGGAGCGCTCCGCCGCGTGGCGGAGCTGACCGGCGGGGAATTCCCGCCGGCGGTGTTTGACGCGACGGGGAACGCCCGGTCGATGATGCAGACCCTCCAATACGTCGCCAACGGAGGCAGGCTCGTCTTCGTGGGCATCGTGAAGGACGACATCACCTTTTCCCATCCGGAGCTGCACCGGAAGGAAACGACGCTGGTCGGCAGCCGCAACGCCACCCGGGGTGATTTCGAATGGGTCCTGGAGGCGCTCCGCGACGGCTTCATCCGCGCCGAAGGCTTCATCACCCACCGCGCGCCTCCGGAGGAGCTTGAGCGGCGGTGGAACGAATGGACGGATCCCGCCTCCGGGTTAATCAAGGCTGTCGTGATGTGGGAATAGGTACGTACAACTTTTTTCCGAACGGCGTTATTCTATGACACCCCTGTGCTATAATGATGCTGGTTGACAGACATAAGCCGGGGTGCACGGATGGAAGAAACCAGAACGCCAAAGTACATGCGTCTGAAACAGGAAATCTTGCGCTGGCTCCAAGAGGGGAAGTACAAGCCGGAAGAGCGGATTCCGTCGGAGAACGAAATCGCGGAACAATTCGGGGTGAGCCGGCAGACCGTCCGCCAGACGCTGGGCGAGCTGGAGGCGGAAGGCTGGCTGCACCGGATGCGGGGAAAGGGAACGTTCGTCTCCCCTCCGCGTCCCGGGAATCGCAACGGGAAAATGATCGGGGTCCTGACCACCTATATTTCCGATTACATTTTTCCACATATCGTGCGCGGCGCCGAAGCCGCCGTCCGCAGGCGGGGATACAGCCTGCTGCTTTCCAGCACCGACAATGACAAGGCAAGGGAACTGGAGTGCCTGCGCCAGATGCTCAGCCAATCCCCGTGCGGCCTGCTGGTGGAACCGACCAAAAGCGCGATGGGGAACACGAACCTGCCGTATTTTCTGGAACTCCAGCGGCAGGGCGTGCCCATGGTCATGCTGCATGCGCGCTATCCGGAATGGTTCGGGCCGTGCATCATGGTCAACGACGAGCGGGGCGGATACCTCGCCACGGAACATTTGCTGGACCTGGGCCACACGCGCGTGGCCGGCTTTTTCAAAACGGACGACCTTCAGGGCGTCGGACGGCTGAAAGGATTCCTGGCGGCGCACCGGAAACGCGGCATGGCCGTGGATCCGTCCTTTGTCGTGCGCTACTCGACCGAGACGGTGAACGAGGAGGCCGTCGCGGGGGCGCTGGATTTGCTCCGCCGGCCCGGCCGGCCGACCGCCCTGGTTTGTTACAACGACCAGCTGGCCGTGAAAATTCTGGACGCGGTGCGCCAGGCGGGACTGGCCGTTCCCGGCGACGTGTCCGTGGTCGGGTTCGACGATTCCCCCCTCGCGACGGCCACCGAAACCAAACTGACCACCCTTGCCCATCCGAAAGAGGAACTGGGCATGAGGGCCGCCGAAATGCTGATGGACCTGGTCGAACGCCCGCAGGCCGAAGCGGAGGACATCGTGTACGAACCGGAGCTGGTCGTGCGCGATTCGACGGCCGCGCCTCAGCCGGCGCCGTAACAGCGGGGAAAATGCGAAAGGGCCGGAGATTCCGGTCCTTTTTTGTTTGTCCGGAAGACATTCGGGACGGGATTTGCCGCTATTGGATTCATCTTTGATCCGCCCAAGCGGTTCCATCGGGAATGCAGGGGAAAGGAACAAGCCGACCTGCTCAGGTCGGCTTGCGCATGCTTCGCCAAGATGCTAAAATGGGGGAACCCCCATATTTTTTTATGAAAATTAATAAAATACCCCATCTTACATCTTTATTGTACCACGCCGCCAAACGGATGTCAAATGGTTTTGCAAAAAAAATGAAAGAGGAGATGCGGAGCATGCCTGCATGGGTCCTGGGACTAAAGGAAGTGGAAAAAACGCATTTTGCGCTCGTGGGCGGAAAAGGGCTGAACCTGGGGGAACTGACCAGACTGAAAGGCGTACAAGTGCCGGACGGTTTTTGCGTGACGACGGAAGCGTATCGTCTGGCCGTGGAACATAACGATACGGTGCAGGCTTTGATGGACCGGCTGGACGGGCTTCAGGCAGAGGACCGGGACCAAATCAGGGATATCGGCGCCAGGATCCGCCAGGCCATCATCGATACGGAAATTCCGGGCGATGTGACGCGCGCCGTGGCCGAACATCTCGCCAGGTGCGGCGAAGGGCGGGCGTATGCCGTCCGCTCCAGCGCGACGGCGGAAGATTTGCCGCAAGCGTCTTTCGCCGGTCAGCATGACAGCTATCTGAACATCGTCGGCCTGCCGTCGATCCTGCAGCATATTCGCAAATGCTGGGCTTCCCTGTTTGCGGAGCGCGCGGTGGTCTACCGGATGCGAAACGGATTCGATCACCGCAAAATTTCGATCGCCGTGATCGTGCAAAAGATGGTGTTCCCCCAGGCTTCGGGGGTATTGTTTACGGCCGATCCGGTAACCTCCAATCGCAGGCTGCTGTTCATCGAGGCCGTCTTTGGACTGGGCGAAGCGCTCGTCTCCGGCCGGGTCTCTGCCGACGGATACAAGGTGCGGGACGGTGAAATCGTCGAAAAGAGAATTGCAACCAAAACTGCGGCCGTGCATGGGAAAAAAGAAGGCGGCACGGAGAGCGTGCCGATGGCGCCCGAACGCCGGCAGGCACAAGTCTTGACCGATGGGCAAATTTTGCAATTGGCGCGCATCGGCGGGCGGATTGAAGCGCATTTCGGGCGGCCCCAGGATATCGAGTGGTGTCTGGCGCAGGATACGTTTTACGTGGTCCAAAGCCGGCCCGTCACGACGGCGTTTCCGGTCCCGGACGCGGGGGATGGGGAATACCGCGTCTATGTCTCCGTCGGTCACCAGCAGATGATGACCGATCCGATCAAACCGTTGGGATTGTCTTTTTTCCTGCTGACGACGCGCGCGCCCATGCACACCGCCGGAGGCAGGCTGTTTGTGGATGTGACCCCGCTTCTGGCTTCGCCTCACAGCCGGGAAACGCTGCTAAGGTCCATGGGAGAGCACGATCCTCTCATACAGGACGCGCTGATGACCATTGTCGAGCGGGATTTCCACGACTCCGGGACCGGCCGAAGCCGTCCGGACATGCCGGCGGCTTCCCAGGCGCCGCCCGAACTCGACCCGGGCGCCGTCCCCGATCTGATCCGGCGCAGCGAGGCGTCGATCGAAGAGTGCAAACAAACCATCCGGACGAAATCGGGAGCAGGGCTGTTCGATTTTATTCTGGAAGACCTCGAACAACTGAAAGAGACGCTGTTCCATCCTCAATGTCTGGGCGTCATAACCGCCGTCCAGCACGCTTTGCGCTGGATCAACGAGAAGATGTACGAATGGCTGGGTGAACGCAACGCGGCCGACACGCTTTCCCAATCGGTGCCGGGCAATGTGACTTCGGAAATGGGGCTCGCGCTGCTGGACGTCGCCGATGTCATTCGCCCGTATCCGGAGCTGATCGCCTATTTGCGGCGGACAAAGAATGACGGCTTCCTGGAAGAACTGGTGAAGTTCGACGGCGGGAAGGAAGCCCGGGACGCGATCCGTGCTTTTCTGGACCGGTACGGCATGCGATGCCCCGGCGAAATCGACATCACCCGAACGCGGTGGGCCGAAAAACCGGCCACCCTGATTCCTCTGATATTGAGCAACATCAAAAACCATGGGCCGAATGCCGGCCGGCGGAAATTCGAGCGGGGACGGCTGGAGGCTCTGGAAAAGGAAAGGGAGCTGCTCCTTCGGCTGAAGTCGCTGCCGGACGGCGAGCGGAAAGCGGCTGAAACGAAACGCATGATCGATATCATCCGGAATTTCAGCGGGTTTCGGGAATATCCCAAATACGCCATGATGAACCGCTATTTTCTCTACAAACAGGCGTTGCTGGAAGAAGCGGGGCGGCTTGTGCATGCCGGCGTCATTGGGTGCAGGGAAGATATTTATTACCTTACCTATGAAGAACTGCGCGACGCCGTCAGCGCGGGGAAGCTGGATCGCCGGATCATCAGCGGGCGGAAGGACGAGTACAGATATTATGAAAAATTGACGCCGCCGCGCGTCATCACGTCCGACGGTGAAATCGTCACGGGGAAGTACAGGCGGGGAAATCTGCCGGAAACCGCCATTCCCGGGCTGGCTGTATCTTCAGGCGTTGTAGAGGGGCGGGCGCGCGTCGTCTTTAGCCTGGAAAACGCCGAATTGGAAGAGGGAGACATTCTGGTCACGACGTATACCGATCCCAGCTGGACGCCGCTGTTCGTCACCGTCAAGGGCCTGGTCACCGAAGTCGGCGGACGGATGACCCACGGTGCCGTGATCGCGCGCGAATACGGCTTGCCCGCCGTCGTCGGCGTGGAGGGTGCCACCGGACGGATCCGGGACGGGGCGCGCATTCGCGTGAACGGAACGGAAGGATATATCGAGATTTTGTAATCCGGTCCTCCAAATTGTCATGGATCCCCAGGCATTGGTGCGGATGCGCCGGAACCCGTTTAAATGGTACTTACAAATAAAAATTTATTGTTAAACATGTACGTACATTATGATAAGATGAGAGTGGCAATATACTTCTGAAAGCCATGGAACGCTGCGGACGGGGCACGTCCGCCTGTGGAAAGGAAAGGGGCGGAATGCACTTGCTTGAAGAGTTGAAGCAGGCGGTGTGGGAAGCCAACATGGCGTTGCCGAAGCACGATCTGGTGACGTTCACCTGGGGCAACGCCAGCGGGATTGACCGCGAGCGCGGGCTGGTGGTCATCAAGCCGAGCGGGGTTCCCTATGAGGAGCTTAAGCCGGAGGACATGGTCGTGACGGACCTGGAAGGCCGCGTGGTGGAAGGCCGGTACAAACCCTCTTCCGACACGCCGACCCACGTGGTGCTGTATCGGGCTTTTCCGGACGTCGGCGGCATCGTGCACACCCATTCCCCGTGGGCGACCGCCTGGGCCCAGGCCGCCAGGGGCATCCCCGCCTTGGGGACGACGCACGCCGACTATTTTTACGGGGAAATCCCGTGCACGCGGCCGATGACGGAGGCCGAAATCAAGGGCGATTACGAGCGCGAGACGGGCAACGTGATCGTGGAGACGTTCCGCGGCCGGGATCCGCTGGCGATTCCGGGCGTTCTCGTGCGGTCCCACGCGCCGTTCGCCTGGGGAAAGGATGTGCACGAAGCCGTGCACAACGCCGTCGTGCTGGAGGAAGTGGCCAAGATCGCGCTCCACACCTTCGCCATCAATCCCGCCGTGGGACCGATGGATCAAAATCTGCTGGACCGCCATTACCTGCGCAAGCACGGGGCGGGCGCCTATTACGGGCAGCGCTGAGAGGGAAAGCCGCGGGACCGGCGGAGCCCCCGAAGGCGTACGCCGGATTTCCGCGGGGAAACCGGATAATCATTTTTAAAAATATCAAGCGGAGGGAGCCAGATGAACAGGAAATACGCGATCGGCATCGATTTCGGGACGCAGTCCGGCCGGGCCGTACTGGTCGACCTGTCCGACGGCTCGGAAGTGGCGGACCACGTCACCCCCTATCCGCACGGGGTGATCGACGAAACCTTGCCGGACAGCGGGACGAAGCTCGGGCACGAATGGGCCTTGCAGCATCCCGGCGACTACCTGGAGGTGGTCCGGCGTTCGGTGCCGGGGGTGCTCAGGCAGTCCGGCGTCCGTGCGGAAGACGTGATCGGGGTGGGCATCGATTTCACCGCGTGCACCATGCTGCCGGTGGACGCCCGGGGCGTTCCGCTCTGTTTTCTGCCCGAGTGGAAAGACCATCCGCACAGCTGGGTGAAACTGTGGAAGCACCACGCCGCCCAGGACGAGGCGAACCGGCTGAACGCCATCGCCGCCGAGCGCGGCGAACGTTTCCTGCCGCGCTACGGCGGGAAGATTTCGTCCGAATGGATGATCGCGAAAATTTGGCAAATTCTCGACGAGGCTCCGGAGGTGTACGACGCGGCCGAGCGTTTCGTCGAAGCGACGGACTGGGTGATTTTCCGGCTGACCGGCCAGCTCGTCCGCAACAGCTGCACCGCCGGCTACAAGTCGATTTGGCACAAACGGGAAGGATATCCGAGCCGGGAATTTTTCAAGGCGCTGGATCCCAGGCTGGAGCACCTGACGGATACGAAGCTGCGCGGTGAAGTCGTGCCGCTCGGCACGAAGGCGGGCGGACTGACACCGGAGATGGCGGAAGCCACGGGACTTCTTCCGGGAACTGCGGTGGCCGTCGGCAACGTGGACGCCCACGCCGCGGTGCCGGGCGTCGGCGTCGTCACGCCGGGCAAGATGGTCATGGTGATGGGGACGTCGATCTGCCACATGCTGCTCGGCACGGAAGAAAAAATGATCGAAGGCATGTGCGGCGTCGTCGAGGACGGCATCATCCCGGGATATTACGGGTATGAAGCAGGCCAGTCGGCGGTGGGCGACATTTTCGAGTGGTTCGTGGAACAGGCGGTGCCGGCTTACGTCCGGGACGAAGCGGCGAAGGAAGGCGTCAATGTTCACGAATGGCTGGAGAAACGTGCATCCGCTTACAAACCCGGTCAGACCGGGCTGCTCGCCCTTGACTGGTGGAACGGCAACCGCTCCGTGCTCGTCGACACCGACCTGACCGGGCTGCTCATCGGCTGCACGCTGCTCACCAAGCCGGAGGAAATCTATCGCGCGCTGCTGGAAGCGACGGCGTTCGGCACGCGAAAGATCGTCGAAGCGTTCCACAACGGCGGCGTGGAAGTGAACGAACTGTACGCCTGCGGCGGACTTCCGCAGAAAAACAGGCTGCTCATGCAGATTTACGCGGACGTCACGGGCCGGGAGATCAAGGTGGCCGCGTCGAAGCAGACGCCCGCCGTGGGAGCGGCCATGTTCGGCGCGGTGGCCGCGGGCAAGGCGGCCGGCGGATTCGATTCCATCGTCGAAGCGGCGAAATTGGCGCGCATCCGGGAAGAGACATTCAAGCCGATTCCGGAGAACGTCGCCGTCTACGACAAATTGTACCGGGAGTACACGCTGTTGCACGACTACTTCGGCCGCGGCGGCAACGACGTCATGAAGCGGCTGAAGGACATCCGCGACAGCGTGCGCTGATTGTTTTTGCAGGAAACGAAACGAATCAAAACGCGGGGAGGAATGGGCCTTGCTGAAACTGAAACCCTACAAATTCTGGTTTGCCACGGGGAGCCAGCATCTGTACGGACCGGAGACGCTGGCGCAGGTCGAACGGCATTCGCAGGCGATCGTGGACGGATTGAACCGCGACGGCCAGCTGCCGTTTGAACTGGTCTACAAACCGGTGCTGACGACGCCGGACGCCATCCGCCGCCTGATGCTGGATGCCAATGCCGACGACGACTGCGCCGGCGTCATCACCTGGATGCACACGTTCTCGCCGTCGAAAATGTGGATCGGCGGCCTGTCGCAGCTGAAGAAACCCCTTCTCCACCTGGCGACGCAGTTCAACCGGGACATTCCGTGGGATTCCATCGACATGGATTTCATGAACCTGAACCAGGCTGCCCACGGCGACCGGGAGCACGGGTTCATCCACGCCCGGATGCGCCTGGCCCGCAAAGTGATTTTCGGACATTGGGAAGACGGAGCGGTGCGGGAAGGAATCGCCGGCTGGATGCGCACCGCGGCGGCCTTCATGGAAAGCCGCCGGCTCAAGGTGGCCCGCTTCGGCGACAACATGCGGCAGGTGGCGGTGACGGAAGGCGACAAGGTGGAGGCGGAAATCGTTTTCGGCTGGTCCGTCAACGGCTACGGCGTCGGCGACCTCGTGCAGCGCGTGAATGCGGTGTCCGAGTCGGACGTCGACCGCCTGATGAAGGAATACGAGGAGCGGTATGAAATCGCGCCGGCCGGCCGCGCCGAGGGTTCCGTGCGCGACGCGATCCGCTACCAGGCGCGGGTAGAGCTCGCCCTGCGGTCGTTCCTGGAAGAAGGCGGGTTTACCGCGTTCACCACGACGTTCGAAGATCTGCACGGGCTTCGGCAGCTTCCGGGGCTGGCCGTGCAGCGCCTCATGGAGGACGGATACGGTTTCGGCGGCGAGGGGGACTGGAAGACGGCGGCCCTCGTGCGCCTGGTGAAAATTATGGACAACGGCAGCGGCACGTCGTTCATGGAGGATTACACCTACCACCTCGACCCGGCGAACCCGCTCGTGCTCGGCGCCCACATGCTGGAAATTTGCCCGACGATTGCGGCGCACAAGCCGCGCATCGAGGTGCACCCGCTTTCCATCGGCGGCAAGGAAGACCCCGCCCGCATGGTGTTCAACGGCCGTCCCGGCCGGGCGGTCAACGCCTCCGTCATCGATCTGGGCAACCGGTTCCGCCTGCTGGTCAGCGAAGTCGAGGCGGTGGCCGTCGAACGCGACATGCCGAAGCTGCCGGTGGCGAGGGTCCTGTGGAAGGTGCTGCCGAACCTGAAGGACGGCGTCGAAATGTGGATCCGCGCCGGCGGCGCGCACCATACCGCCTTCTCCTACGGCGTCACGGCGGAGCAGTTGGCCGATTTCGCCGAGATGGCGGGCGTGGAATGCCTGGTGATCGGCGAGGGCACCGATCCGTTGGCGTTCCGCCAATGGCTTGCCTTGGGCGAGCTGGCACATCGCTGAACCCGACGTCACGGCTGGTGGCGGCGGCGGTTTTAAGGCTCCGTTCTCCTGCGGACGCCATCCCGGAACGAAACTGTGATATAATGGGAAACCGGGAGGTGGCGGCACATGGCCAAACGCCGCAGGAGACGGGCCGTATACCGGACAAGCCTCAAATATGAAGTATACGGCATTTTGCTGATTACGCTTTCCGTGATCGCCTTTTCCGGAGAAGCGGCGGTCGGCCGGTCCCTCTCCAAGCTGTTCGGATTCGTTTTGGGAAACTACTATTATCTGCTCTCGTTTCTCGGCATTTGGCTGGGTCTCTACGTAATGATCAAGCGGTCCTGGCCGTTCGGCTGGACCACCCGCCGCACCGGCTTTGTCCTGCTGGCCTGCGGCCTGGCGTGCTGGAGCGCGATTACGGCCATCGACGGCACCCTGGGCGTGCTCGGCCTGATCACGCCGGCGGCGATCGTCAGGGAGACATGGGCGTATCTTTTCCAGGAAGTGCTGAACAAGCCGCCGAACCCGGGCTTGCCGCTGTTTGACCGGAACATCGGCGGCGGACTGGTCGGGGCGCTGGAATACGCCCTCCTGTACTGGCTTTTCGGTTATCACGGGGCCAAGCTGATGATGTGGGTCCAGCTGGGCATCTCCGTGCTCCTCATCTCCAACCGCTCGCTCGTGGACATGATCCGGGCGGTTCACCTGTTTTTCCGGCGCATTGCGCCGCGCCTGGCCGTCCGGCTCGCTTCCGTACGGGGGCCGCTCGGCGCCAGGGCCGTGGCCGTGGGCAGAAAACGGGGCAAAGCCGCATCGGACGCGTTCCCGGCGGCTGCCGCGCAGGACATGGATCTGGCGGATGCCGCTCCGGAGGAGGCGGAGGAAATCCGTCCGGAGGCGCGGCGGAAGACGCCGCTCTTTTTCCAGCTGTTCCACGGCAAGGTGGAGCCGGAACAGACGGATCGGCCGGGGGAAGAAGACTGGGAACACGACCAGCCGGTATTGTATGGTATCGGGGACCGGCGTTCCCCGGACAGGGACCGGGAAGCATCCGGGAAAGCCGCCATTTTCCCGGCGGACGCCCTGCTGGACGACGCGGACGCCGAACCGCCGGGATCCGTCGACCGGGAGGCTCCCGCCGAGGCGCGCGCTCCGTGGGAAGCGGCGGCGCCGGATGACACTGCGGAAGACCGGGGGTTGAGGGAGGACGACGACGCGGTGCCCGGCCCGGAAGCGGCGGCAAGCGCGCCCGACGGAGCGTCCGGTTCCGCGACGGAGACGGCGCCCGCGTCCGGCGCCGGCGCCGCGGCCGCCGGCAAGCCTTACCGGATGCCGCCGATGCATTTGCTGAACAAGCCCCAGGGCGGCAAGAAAGGCGCGGCGCAGGACGTGCTGGAGACGGCCCGCAAGCTGGAGGCGACGCTGGAAAGCTTCGGCGTCCGTGCCAAGGTGCTGGATGTGTCGAGGGGACCCGCGGTCACCCGGTATGAGGTGCAGCCGGACGTGGGCGTGAAGGTGAGCCGGATCGTCAGCCTGACCGACGACATCGCCCTGGCGCTGGCGGCCAAGGACATCCGCATGGAAGCCCCGATTCCGGGCAAATCCGCCATCGGCATCGAGGTGCCGAATCCGGAGATCAGCATCGTGACGCTTCGCGAGGTGCTGGAATCGGACGTATTCCGGGAAGCGCCGGGGAAGCTGACCATCGGCTTCGGGCGGGACATCTCGGGCCAGCCCGTCGTCGGCAACCTGGCGCGCATGCCGCATCTGCTGGTAGCCGGCGCCACCGGTTCCGGCAAGTCGGTGTGCATCAACGCCATCATCATCAGCCTGCTGTACAAGGCCAAGCCGGAGGAAGTGAAGCTGCTCCTCATCGATCCGAAGATGGTGGAGCTCAACGTATACAACGGCATTCCCCACCTGCTCGCGCCGGTGGTCACCGATCCGCGGCGGGCGTCCCTCGCCCTCAAAAAAATCGTGGTGGAGATGGAGCGGCGCTACGAAAGTTTTTCCGCCACCGGCACCCGCAACATCGAGGGCTACAACGCCCTGATGGCCGACAGGGGACAGCCGGAGCAGGTGCTTCCCTATATCGTCGTCATTGTCGACGAGCTGGCGGACCTCATGATGGTGGCGGCGGGCGACGTGGAAGACGCCATCACGCGGTTGGCGCAAATGGCGCGGGCGGCGGGCATTCATCTGATCCTCGCCACGCAGCGCCCGTCGGTGGACGTCATCACCGGGGTCATCAAGGCGAACATCCCGAGCCGCATCGCCTTCGGCGTATCGTCGCAGGTCGACTCCCGGACCATCCTCGACATGGCGGGCGCGGAGAAACTGCTCGGGCGGGGGGATATGCTGTTCCTCCCCATGGGCGCGACCAAGCCGATCCGCGTGCAGGGCGCCTTCGTTTCGGACCAGGAAGTGGAGAAAGTCGTCCAGTTCGTCCGCGGCCAGGCTTCCGCCGAATACCGCGATGACATTGTGCCGGAAAACGGGGAAGCGGCCGGACCGGAAGAGGAAGAGCCCATGGACGAGCTGTTCGACCGGGCGGCGCGCATCGTGCTGGAGGCGAAACAGGCCTCCGTATCGCTGCTCCAGCGTCGCCTGCGTATCGGATACACGCGGGCGGCCCGACTGATCGACGCCATGGAAGCGAAGGGCATCGTCGGCCCCTACGAGGGCAGCAAGCCCCGCGAGGTGCTCATGACCCTCGAACAATACGAGCAGGGCGCCGGACGCCTATCCTCCTGAGGACGGGCTCCGGCGCTTTTTCGCATAACCGCACTTTTCCTTTCCCATACTAACACGGGAAACTCGGGTGTCCCGTCCCGATGGACGACAGTATGGGAAAGGCGTGACATAGGCGGATGAACAATCGCTTGGGCATAGTGGCGGCATGCGTGGTCCTCGGCCTTGCGGCCCTGGGCTTTATGGCAAAGCTCGGCGCCGATCGGGCGGTGTTCAGCGACTGGGTGCTCACCGAAGGCGCCAGGGGCGACGACGTGTACGAGCTGCAGGGGCGCCTGAAATATCTCGGCTATTACGACGGCAAGGTGGACGGCGTTTTCGGGCGGAAGACGAAAGAAGCCGTCACCTGGTTCCAGTGGCGTTTCGGCCTGAAAGCCGACGGCGTCGTCGGCCCGAAAACCAAGCTGAAGCTGTGGGAAGCGACGAAAAACTGGCGGCCCGGCCAGGAAGAACGGGGCGGCGGCTCGGCGCCTTCGTCCGGCAGCAATCTGCGCCCATCTTCTACCGGGGGAATTTCCCAGAACGACATGCGGCTGATGGCCAACGCCGTATACGGAGAAGCCCGCGGGGAGCCGTACGAGGGACAGGTGGCCGTGGCGGCGGTCATCCTGAACAGGGTGCGCTCCCCGCTGTTTCCCGACACGGTGGCGGGGGTCATTTTCCAGCCCGGCGCGTTCACGGCGGTCAGCGACGGCCAGATCTGGCTGGAGCCGAACGAGACGGCTCTGCGGGCGGTGCAGGATGCGGTGAACGGCTGGGACCCGACGGACGGCTGCCTCTATTATTTCAACCCCGCGACGGCGACAAACAAGTGGATCTGGTCCCGGCCGCAATACAAGAAGATCGGCAAGCACATCTTCTGCCGCTGACGCCGCGTGGCCTGGCCGAGCCGGGCCGTTTGCGTTCCCCCCGTCCTCCGGGTAGAATGGGGCTGTAAGGCGAGGAAAGCGGGTAAAGGAGCGGGATGTCCTTGAACGCCGAGCCGTTTGTGAGGGGGCGTATCGGCAGGATCCGGCTGCACGTCCTGCCGACGCGGAAGTTCAAAACCTACGCCATCGTCCTGTACGCGGGCGTGCCGCTGTCGGAAGCGGCGATCACCCGCGTGGCGCTGCTTCCGTTCGTCCTTGGAAGGGGAACGGCGAGCTTTCCGGAGACGCTGGCCCTGCGGGAAAAGCTGGACGCCATGTACGGCGCCCATTTCGGTCACGATGTCGGCAAGCGGGGCGACCACCAGGTCGTCCAGTTCCGCCTGGACATCATCAACGACCGGTTCGTGTCATCGGGCACGCCGCTCCTGCGGGAAGCGCTGGCCCTGCTGGGCGAGGTCCTCACCGCGCCGGCGCTGGAAGAAGGCCGATTCGCCGAACGTTACGTGGAATCGGAAAAGAAAACGGTGGCACAGAAGCTCGACGCCATCATCAACGACAAAATCCGCTACGCGGAAAAGCGCTGCCTGGAAGAAATGTTCAGCGGCGAACCGTACCGGCTGCCCGCCCTTGGGCGCAAGGAAGACCTGGCGGCCATCGACGCCGCTTCGCTTTACGGAACCTACCGGAACTGGCTGGGAGAGGCGGCCTTTGATCTGTACGTGGTCGGCGACACGAGCCTGGAGGAAGTGACGGAGCTGGTTTCCGGCGCCTTCCGTCTGCCGGACGGCCCTCCCGGGCGGTATGCGCCGTCCGCGCCCAGGTCCGCGCCGCCCGAGCCCCGCACCGTGGTGGAACGCCTCGACGTTACCCAGGGCAAGCTCAACCTCGGACTCAGGACATCCGTCACATACGCCGGACCGGACTATCCGGCCCTTCTCGTGTATAACGGGCTGCTGGGGGGCTTTCCCCACGCCAAGCTGTTCGTCAACGTGCGGGAAAAAGCCAGCCTCGCCTACTACGCTTCTTCCCGGCTGGACGGCCACAAGGGGCTCATCATGATCCAGACGGGCATCGAAATCGCCAACTACGAAATGGCGCTCGGCATCATCCGGGAGCAGCTCGAGGCGATGCGGCGGGGCGATTTCACCGCGGACGATCTGGACAAAACGAAGGAAATGCTGGCGGGCCAGCTCATCGCCCTGCAGGACAATCCCTTTGACCGGATCTGGTTCGATTTCAACGCGTCCGTGGCGGGCGCGGAACATACGGCGGAAGAGCTGCCGGCCGGGATCCGGCGCGTCACGCCCGAAGACGTGGCGCGGGTCGCGGAAACCGTCAGCCTCGACACCGTCTATTTCCTGCGGGACCGGAAGGAGGAGACCGTTCATGCCCGCGGTTGAATACCTCCGTCTGGAGGAGACGCTGCATCACGAGCGCCTGGAAAACGGCCTGGACGTGTTCGTGCTGCCCAAGCCCGGCTTTACCAAGACCTTCGCCGTCTTCGCCACCCGTTTCGGCTCGGCCGACAACCGCTTCCGGCTTGCGGACGGCGGCGAATTCGCCGTGCCGGATGGTCTGGCCCATTTCCTCGAGCATAAAATGTTTGAGGAACCGGACGGGGATGTGTTCGCCCGATTTGCGTCTAACGGCGCCTCCGCCAACGCCTACACCGGATTCGACCAGACCGTGTATCTGTTTTCGGCCACCCGCAACGTGGACCAAAGCCTCCGGATCCTGCTCGATTTCGTTCAGCGGCCCTATTTCACCGACGCCAACGTGGAAAAGGAAAAAGGCATCATCATCCAGGAAATCGGGATGTACCGCGACAATCCGGACTGGCGCGTTTATTTCGGCCTTCTCGAGGCGCTGTACCACCGCCATCCGGTCCGCATCGATATCGCCGGGACGCCGGAAAGCGTAAGCTCCATTACGAAGGAAATCCTCTACGAATGCCACCGGATGTTTTATCACCCGTCCAACATGCATCTGTTCGTGGTGGGCGGCGTCGACCCGCAGCGGACGATGGAACTGGTCCGCGCCAACCAGGCGGGCAAGCGCTTCGACCCGCCGCCCGGGTTCGAGCGGGTGCTTGCGGACGAACCGGATGAAGCGAAGGAGCCGGTGCGGCAGGCGACGCTTTCGGTGGCCATGCCGAAGTGCTACGTCGGCTACAAGGAAACGGAAGTCCCCCCGATCGGCGAACAGGCCATCCGGCGCGACCTGGCGGCGCGCATCATGCTGGATGCGCTGTTTTCCCGCAGCTCGCCCGTGTACCAGCAAATGTACGACGACCATCTCGTGTTCGACTCCTTTGGCGCGCAGTTTTCTTCCGGGCCGAACTATGCGTTTTCCCTCATCGGCGGGGACACGCGCGATCCGGACGAGATGGTCCGGCGGGTGACCGGGGCGCTGGAACGGACGGCGGAGCGCGGCCTCGATCCGGAGGTGTTCGAACGGATCCGCCGCAAGAAAATCGGCGCCCATCTGCGATTGTGGAACAGTCCGGAAGCCATCGCCGGCGAATTCGTGCGCTACCGACACCGCGGCGGCGATCTGTTCCGGGTGACGGAAATCTACGAGAGCCTGACGCTGGACGAAGTGAACGGCTGGCTGCGGTCGCACGTGCATCCGTCGCGCCGCGCCGTTTCGATCGTGCGGGGGGAAGATTCTTGAAGGCAGCCCTCGTGACGGGCGCTTCCCGCGGCATCGGCGCCGCCGTCGCGCGCCTTCTGGCGGAGGATGGATGCCGGGTCTGCCTGCATTACCATCGCTCCGGGGAACGGGCCCGACAGGCGGCCGAAGCCATTCGGCGGGCGGGCGGAGAAGAGCCGCTGCTGGTACGGGCGGACGTGCGCTCACCCGATGACCTTCGGGCCATGAAGGAAACGCTGGAGCGCGCCGGTTTCCGGCCGGACATCGTCATCCATTGCGCGGGCACGGCCTGGCAGGGCATGCTGGAGGATACGGCCGAGACGGTCTGGGACGAAATGATGGACGTCCATCTGAAAGCGGCGTATTTCCTGGCCCGACTGTTCACCCCGCATATGATCTGGCAGCGGTGGGGCCGCATCATCCATATGTCCAGCGTCTGGGGGCAGGCGGGCGCGGCGGGGGAGACGGCGTATTCGGCGGCCAAGGGCGGCCTGGACAGCTTCACCAAGGCCCTCGCCCGGGAGCTGGCGCCGTCCGGCGTCACCGTCAACGCGGTGGCTCCCGGGGCGGTGGACACGGACATGCTTTGCGGCCTGACGGAGGAGGATAAGGCCGAACTGTGCCGGAGCATTCCCCTCGGCAGATTGGGACGGCCGGAAGAGGTGGCCGAGGTGGTGCGCTTTCTCGCATCGGAAGAAGCCGGATACATCACCGGTCAGGTGGTGGCGGTGACGGGCGGCTGGTACCGCTAGGACGGCGGCCGGTCCGGGGGGATGCCCCGACGGCGCCCGGTGGGGGCTGCCCCGGACGGCGCCCGGACGGCGGCGACGCGCATACCTTGCGGGCGGAGAGGGCATATTAGCCCGTGAAACCATGATCCCGCAAGGAGGATTGCATGCCATGTCCATTTTGACCGATTTTGAAACCTGGAAAGCGTTCCTCGCCGACCGCGTGAAAGAAGCGAAAAAGGCGGGCATGAGCGAAAAAACGATCGCCAACCTCGCTTATGAAATCGGCGAATTTCTCGACAATAAGGTCGATCCGAAAAACACGGAAGAGCGGGTGCTGAAAGAGCTTTGGGATGTCGGAGACGAAGAGGAGCGCCGCACGATCGCCCGGCTCATGGTGAAATGGGTCGAAGAGGGCTGAGCGCTCGGATTTCCGGAGAGCCTCCCCGCCGGGAGGCTTTTCCGCCTTTTTGGGCATGTCGAAAGTTCGGTGAAATGGCAGGAGATTGGCTCTCCATGTAGAATCTGTTGGTTAGGGACTATCGTCGCGGAGGTGAAGGGGTTGTCGGATCTGGGCCATTTATTGCGAAAAGCCCGGGAACAGCGGGGGTATACCCTTGATGATATTCAGGATCTGACAAAGATTCGCAAGCGTTACCTTGAGGCGATTGAGGAAGGCGATTACAAGGTCCTCCCCGGCTCGTTCTATGTGCGCGCCTTCGTGAAGAATTACGCGGAAGCGGTCGGACTGAACGCCGAAGAAGTGCTCCGCCTCTATCAACTGGAGCTGCCCCACACCCCGATGACGGACGTTTCCGTTCAGGAACCGCTGATCCGCCCGCGGCGCAAGCGACGGAGCGACCACCGCGTGGGCAAGATCATCGTTTCCATCCTGATGTGGGCTTTTCCGATTTTGATCGGCGTCGTCATCTATCTGTACGCCAACAAGCATTTCGCCGCCAACCCCGATGAAATCGACATCGACAAAAAAATTACCGAGGAGACCCTCGCACCGTCTCCTTCTCCAACCCTCACGACGGAACCGTCCGTCACGCCGACAACCCCGGTTCCGTCGGTCCAGCCGGTGACGTTGGAGTTCAAGGGCAAAAACGGCGCCGTATCCCTTTACGAAGTGTCTCCCAAAGACGGCCTGAAGCTGAAAATCCAGGTCTCGGGCGGCGTGGCGTGGATCGGGGTCGGGAAAGGGATCAACGATTACAGCATGCACAGCGGCAACGCGAAGGACGGCGAACGGCTGACCTTCGATGTGGACGGACCGGTCTTCGTGAACGTCGGCCGCGCCGACTACGTGACGATCACGGTGGGCGGCGAGGAACTTCCGGACAACAACACGAAGGGATCGGAGAAGTTTCTCATTACCCCGGTCGATGCTCCGCAGGGCTGAAGCCCGGATGCCGGGCGGCGGACATTGCGGCACCTCGGAGAGTTGTCCGCAACCACCCGCAGGCAACGGCCATGCGGCGTGCAAAAGGAACAGCGACAAAAGTGCCATTATTTTCGCGTTTTCATCGCCTTCCGGGCGAAATAGCGACAAAAGTGCTTTTATTGATGGACCGATAGCCCGAAATCACACAGATTTTTCCATTTTAAAGGCACAAAGTGCAATTATTTTCCCGGAAACCCCGTTTTCACGGAAAAATAACTGCACTTTTGTCTTTGTTTGCGCTTTGGGGGCGAACGGTCGGACGCGGTCCCGTCCCCCGGATGGAAACCGCCGGCAGCGGGATTTTTCTTTGTTTTCGGGCTGATATATAATTGTAGAGAAAAATTCTCATTCGGCGAAAAGGTGGTAGCATGGCCTCGGAATATTCGTTCGACATTGTGTCGCGGGTGGATTTGCAGGAAGTCAGCAACGCCGTGCAGCAGGCGGTGAAGGAAATCGGCAACCGTTTCGATTTCAAAGGAAGCAAAAGCGACATCCAGCTGGATAAGGACACCCTCGTCGTCGTATCCGACGACGAATACAAACTGAAAAGCGTCCTGGACATTCTGCAGTCCAAACTGGTCAAGCGGGGCGTGCCCCTGCGCAACCTGGAGTACGGCAAGCCGGAGCCCGCCGCGGGCGGCACGGTCCGCCAGCAGATCAGGCTGAAACAGGGCATCGACCAGGATAACGCCAAGAAAATCAACAACCTGATCCGGGACACCAAGCTGAAGGTCAAAAGCCAGATCCAGGGCGACCAAATCCGGGTGAGCGGCAAGAGCAAGGACGACCTCCAGGCGGTCATCGCCGCCCTGAGAAGCGCCGATCTCCCCCTTGAACTGCAGTTCGTGAACTACCGTTGACCGTCCGCGGCCCGTTTTGACACCCGGATGGGCTTCGTTTATACTGTTCTGGACAAAAAAACGGCAAACATCGCATGGGGGAAACGTAAATGCCGGAGAGCGTAAGCGTGGTCACGCTCGGCTGCGAGAAAAACCTGGTGGATTCGGAAATCGTGTCCGGTCTCCTTCACGAGCGGGGCTTCCGGCTGGTCGACCGGCCAGAGGATGCCACGGTGGTCATCGTCAACACGTGCGCGTTCATCGACGCGGCCAAGGAAGAATCCGTCCAGACCATCCTGGATCTGGCCGAACTGAAGAAAACCTCCCGCCTGAAAGCCCTCATCGTCGCGGGGTGTCTGGCGCAGCGATACAAGGAGGAACTGCTGAAGGAAATGCCGGAGATCGATGGCGTCGTCGGTACCGGCGACTTCGTCCGCATGGCCGACATCGTCGACGAAGCCTTGCGCGGACGCAGGCCCGCCTTCATCGGCAACCCGGTCTACGCTTATGAAGAACTGCTGCCGCGCCGCCTGTCCACGCCCAAATACACCGCCTACGTGAAGATCGCGGAAGGCTGCGACAACAACTGCACCTTCTGCAGCATTCCGCTCATGCGGGGCGGCTTTCGAAGCCGGCGGATGGAGACCATTCTCGACGAAGTGAAACGCCTGGCGGAACAGGGCGTCAAGGAAATCAGCCTGATCGCCCAGGACACCACCAACTACGGCGCGGATCTGTATGAAGACCACAAGCTTCCCGAGCTGCTTCAGCGGGTGGGCGAAGTGCCGGGAATCGCCTGGGTGCGGCTTCATTACGCATATCCGGGCTTTTTTACGGACGAGCTGATCGACGTGTTCGCGTCCAACCCGAAAATCTGCAAGTACGTGGACATGCCGCTCCAGCACAGCGAGGATCGGATCCTGAAGCTGATGCGCCGGCCCGGACGCCAGCGCGACGTGCGCGAACTGGTGGCGAAGATCCGGGCCCGCATCCCGGATGTGGCCCTGCGCACGTCCATCATCGTCGGCTTCCCCGGAGAGACGGAGGAAGATTTCGAGCGCTTGTGCGGCTTTGTCCGGGAGATGAAATTCGACCGGCTCGGCGTGTTCACCTATTCGCGGGAAGAAGATACCCCGGCCGCCCGACTGCCGGACCAGGTGCCGGAAGATGTCAAGGAATACCGCGCGCATGCGCTCATGGAAGTGCAGCGGGAGGTCGCCCGGGAGAACGCCGCCAAATATGTGGGCCGGACGCTGGACGTGCTCCTGGAGCGTTACGACGCGAAGAGCGGCGTCTATGTCGGCCGCAGCCAGTATGACGCCCCGGAAGTGGACGGCGACGTTTACGTGAGCGGCATCAAAGCCGAAATCGGCGACATTGTGAAGGTAAGGATCACGCACGCCTACGAGTACGACCTGTCCGGGGAGGGAATCGCGTGAATCTGGCCAACAGAATCACGCTGGCGCGCATCTTCATCGTACCGCTGATCGCCTTTTTTTTGCTTGCCCGGTTGAATCTTCCAACCTTGACCGTCGGAGAATTCGCGATTTCCCTCAATCAGATTCTGGCCCTGGTGCTGTTCGTGGTGGCGGCCAGCACGGACGGGCTTGACGGATACATCGCGCGAAAGCGGAAAATCGTCACCAATCTCGGGAAGCTGCTCGACCCGCTGGCGGACAAACTGCTCGTGGCGGCGGTGCTCATTTCCCTGGTGGAAATGGGGAAACTGGCGGCCTGGGTGGCGATTGTGATCATCGGCCGGGAATGGGCGGTGACCGGCCTCAGGCAGGTGGCGCTGCTGGAGGGGGCGGTCATCGCCGCGAGCCAATGGGGCAAATGGAAGACGGCGGCGCAAATCGCGATGATCATCGTGCTTTTGCTCAACAATTTTCCCTTTCAGTTCATCGGCCTGCCGATGGACATCATTCTGGTGTGGGTGGCTTCCGCGATCACCATCTATTCGGGGATCGACTATTTCGTGAAAAACAAAAATCTGATTTCGCCCCAGGAAGGGCCGGCCGCGCCGGAGTCCGGGCGTAAGGAAGGCGGGAGAACGTCATGAGAGCGGAAATCGTGGCGGTCGGAACGGAGCTTTTGCTGGGCCAGATCCTGAACACCAACGCCCGCTACCTGTCGCAGGAGCTGGCCGCCCTGGGCATTGACGTGTACCATCGGCAGGTCGTCGGCGACAACCTGGGGCGCATCGTCCGCGCGCTCGAAATCGCCCGGGAGCGGGCCGATCTCATCATCCTCACCGGCGGCCTGGGACCGACGCAGGACGACCTGACGCGGGACGCGGTGGCGAAACTGACGGGCCGCGGCCTCACCTATCACCAGCCCACGCTGTCCAGGTGGGAAGCCTATGCGGCGTCCCAGGGAAGAAACGTGGCGGCGGACAGCGGAAAACGGCAGGCGCTCATGATCGAGGGGGCCGATCCGCTCCCGAACGAAACGGGATGGGCGGTGGGCAGCGCCCTGACGGCGGATGGCACCCACTACATGCTGCTGCCCGGACCGCCCCGCGAACTGATCCCGATGTTCGAGCGGCACGCCCGTCCGTGGCTGCGCAGGCTCCTCGGGGAGGAAAACGCCCTGCGAAGCGTCATGCTGAAGTTTGCCGGCATCGGCGAATCGGTTCTGGAGGAACGGCTCAAGGATCTCATCGAAGCCCAGAGCGACCCCACCATCGCGCCTTACGCCAAGGAAGGCGAGGTCGCCCTCCGGCTGTCGACGAAGGCGGCCACCGAAGAGGAAGCGCGGCGCAAGATCGCCCCCGTGCTGGAGGAAATCCGCGCGCGGACGGGCTCCCATCTGTACGCGGAAGAAGACATTGCGCTCGAGGAAGCGGTGGTCCGGAAGCTCGCGGAAAAGGGCCGGACGGTGAGCGCGGCGGAGAGCTGCACCGGCGGCCTCCTGGCGGAACTGCTCACCCGCATGCCCGGCAGCTCGCAAGTGTTCAAGGGCGGCGTCGTCGCCTACACCATTCCGGTGAAAAAATCGCTGCTGGGGGTTCCCGACCGGCTCCTGGAAGGCGCGGACGCGCCCGGGGCGGTGAGCCCGGAAACGGCGGCGGCGATGGCGGAAGGGGCGCTTCGGCTGACCGGGAGCGATTACACGCTTTCGGTGACCGGCGTCGCGGGCCCGTCCGAAGACGAAGGCAAACCCGTCGGTCTCGTGTTCATCGGGCTGGCCGGCCGCGGACTGTCCACGCGCACGGTGCGGCTGCAGTTGGCCGGCGACCGCGAAGGCATCCGCCTGCGCGCCGCAAAACGGGCCCTGTACGAGCTTTGGCAGGCGCTTGCGGAATCCTGATTTCCCCGGGCCCGGCCCGGTGTTCTTGCGGGTCCTTCCGCGTCTGCGGAGCCGCAGCCCGGCTTGTCAGATTCGGAGCGAAAGTGGTATAATATGGATGACGAATGCGGAAGAACCGCGGCGAAGTGGAATCTTTGCCGCGGTTCTTTTCGTAGCGGGACGTTATTGGCGGGCCGGAACGCCGGAAGCGAACTTATGTTCGAAAAATGCTTGGCAAAAGCGGCAAAAACGGTTATCATGAAAGTAACGTTGAAGAAGGATGTGGGAACGTGTCGGATCGGCGAGCGGCGTTGGAAATGGCGTTGCGCCAGATTGAGAAGCAATTCGGCCGGGGCTCCGTGATGAAGCTCGGGGAGCAGGCCGGCATGCAGGTGGAGACGGTGTCCAGCGGATCGCTGGCCCTCGACATCGCCCTGGGCATTGGCGGGCTGCCGCGGGGCCGGATCATCGAAATTTACGGTCCGGAATCGTCCGGCAAAACCACCGTCGCCCTGCACGCCATCGCGGAGGTGCAGAAAGCGGGCGGACAGGCGGCGTTCATCGACGCCGAGCACGCCCTGGACCCGCTGTATGCCAGCAAGGTGGGCGTCAACATCGACGAACTGCTCATTTCCCAGCCGGACACGGGCGAGCAGGCGCTGGAAATCGCGGAAGCCCTCGTGCGCAGCGGCGCGGTGGACATCATCGTGGTCGACTCGGTGGCGGCCCTCGTGCCGAAGGCGGAAATCGAGGGCGAAATGGGCGATTCCTTCGTCGGCCTGCAGGCGCGCCTCATGTCGCAGGCGATGCGCAAGCTGTCCGGTGCGATCGGCAAGTCCAAGGCGATCGCGATCTTCATCAACCAGCTGCGGGAGAAAGTCGGCGTCATGTTCGGCAACCCGGAGACGACGCCGGGCGGCCGCGCGCTGAAGTTCTACGCCAGCATCCGGCTGGACGTGCGCCGGCTGGAAGCCCTCAAGCAGGGCAACGAGATCGTGGGCAACCGGACCCGGATCAAGGTGGTCAAGAACAAGGTGGCGCCGCCGTTCAAGCAGGCGGATATCGATATTCTGTACGGCGAAGGGATTTCCCGGGAAGGCAGCATCATCGACCTCGGCACCGAGCTGGACATCATCCAGAAAAGCGGCGCCTGGTTTTCCTACAACGGCGAACGGCTGGGACAGGGCCGCGAGAACGCCAGGCAGTTCCTGAAGGAAAATCCCGAAATCGCGGCGGAAATCGAGAAGCAGATCCGCGAGAAAAGCCTGAGCGGGGAATATCAGGCCAGGTCGGCCACCTTCGGGGGCGGGGCCGACGACGAGGATTACGATTCGGATCTTTGATCCACGCGGGGATTCGCGGGCCGATGCGCCGCCAGGGCGCCGCGCGCGAATCCCCGTTCGTTTGATTGGGAAACGGGCTTATTGCCGGCAAGCGGGAGGGTCTCGCATGGCGGAAAGCGTTGGCGGCGGGAGGGTTGTCGCGGCGCTCCAGCCGGAGGACAAAAAACCCGGCCAGTACCGGGTGACGGTCGCCGGCGGGCCGCAGGAAGAGAACGGGGTCCGCGTGCTTTCCCTGCACGAGGATACGGTGGTGGCCTGGCGGCTCGTTCCGGGCCGGCGTCTGGGCGACGCGGAATGGAAGGAGCTGCTGGCGGCGGAGGCGGCCGAGGGCGCCTACCGGACGGCCCTGGCGCTGCTCGCCGTGCGGCCGCGCACCCGGGCGGAGCTGGAAAAGGCGCTGCGCCGGAAAGGCCATGCGCCGGAAGCGACGGCCGCCTGCCTGGATCGCCTGGCCCGCGGCGGTTTGCTGGACGACGCGGCGCTGGCCGGCCGCATGGCCGCCTACAAGGTGACCGGCCAGCGGAAGGGCCGGCTGCTCGTTCGCCATGAACTGCTGGAGCGGGGCATCGGACGCGAGGATGCCGAAGCGGCCCTGGCCGGCGTGAGCGAAGACGAGGAGCGGGAAGCCGCGCTTGCCTTTGCGCGGAAGCGCCTGCCGCAGGTGCGGGCGAAATCCGCCCTGGAACGCCGCCACAAGCTGCTGGCCATGCTCCTGCGGCGCGGATTTCCGAAAGCCCTGGCCCGCGAGGCGGTCCACCAGGCCATGAGCGAGGCGTCGCAGGCGGCCGGCGAGGGGGAAGAACCCGACCTGTGACGCGTTCCCGCGGCGGCCGCAAGCCGCAGGCTTGCTTGACAATCGGTTTTTGCAAAAGATAAAATGTTTTTGTATTTCATTCTCCCATTTCCGAATTTTTGGCCTCGCAGCGATTCGGAGATGTTTTTCCTCAGGGAAAGAAAATTGAACGAAACCTTATGAAACCTTCGTTTTCGCCGCGCGGGAGGCGAAAGCGGAGGCGGATCGGCGAAACGGACCATACGGACAATTTCACATCGGTGTCCCAAGCGTCTGCCTTGGCGATCAACGAGGAGGTGAGACCAGATGGACGATCTGATCTGGATCTCGATCCTTGTCGTTGTTGGCGCGCTTTTCTTTGGGATCGGTTATTACGTACGGAAGTCCATTGCGGAAGCCCAGATTTCCAGCGCCAAGAAAGCGGCTGAGCAGATCGTTGAGGAAGCTCGGAAGGACGCCGAAGCCATTCGCAAAGAGACGGTGCTGGAAGCCAAAGACGAGGTTTTCAAACTCCGTAGCGAAGCGGAGCGCGACATTCGCGAGCGCAGGAACGAAGTTCAACGTCTGGAAAGACGACTGCTGCAGAAAGAGGAGTCGCTGGATCGAAAGCTTGAAGCTTTGGAACGCAAAGAGGAGCAGATTGCCAACAAGGAAAAACGGATCGATGAAATGCACGAACAGGTGGAGCAGCTGTACAAGAAGCAGCTGAACGAACTGGAAAGAATCTCCAACCTGTCGATGGACGAAGCCAAGCAGCAAATTCTCCGGGCGGCGGAACAGGAAGTCCGCCAGGAGGTTGCGCAGCGCATCAAGGAAATCGAACAGCAGGCGAAGGAAGAAGCGGACAAACGGGCGCGAAACATCATCACCCTGGCCATCCAGCGGTGCGCCGCGGACCACGTGGCGGAGACGACCGTCTCTGTGGTGACGCTGCCCAACGAGGAAATGAAAGGCCGGATCATCGGCCGCGAAGGACGAAACATTCGCGCCTTGGAAACGCTGACGGGGATCGACCTGATCATCGACGACACGCCAGAGGCGGTCATCTTGTCGGGATTCGATCCGATCCGAAGGGAAATTGCCCGTAACGCACTGGAAAAGCTGGTCGCCGACGGTAGAATTCATCCCGCCCGAATCGAGGAAATGGTGGAGAAATCCCGCAGGGAAATCGACGAGCGCATCCGGGAATACGGGGAGCAGTGCACGTTTGAAGTGGGCGTGCACGGGCTTCACCCGGACCTGATCAAGATTCTCGGACGCCTGAAGTTCCGCACCAGTTACGGTCAGAACGTGCTGAAGCACTCGATGGAAGTGGCCCATCTGGCCGGTCTCATGGCGGCGGAGCTCGGCGAGGACGTCGCCCTGGCCAAACGCGCGGGTTTGCTTCACGACATCGGCAAGGCGCTGGACCACGAGGTGGAAGGTTCCCACGTGGAAATCGGCGTCGAGCTGGCGAAGAAATACCGGGAGCATCCCGTGGTGGTCAACAGCATTGCGTCACACCACGGCGATGTGGAACCAAGCAGCGTCATCTCCTTCCTGGTCGGCGCGGCGGACGCGCTCAGCGCGGCGCGGCCCGGCGCCAGAAGGGAAACGCTGGAGGCGTATCTCAAGCGGCTGGAAAAGCTCGAGGAAATCTCCGAATCGTTCGATGGCGTGGAAAAGTCGTACGCCATCCAGGCCGGCCGCGAAGTGCGCGTGATGGTCATGCCGGACAAGATCGACGATGCGGAAGCGTATCGGCTGGCACGGGAAATCACCAAAAAAATCGAAAACGAACTGGATTATCCCGGCCAGATCAAGGTTACGGTCATTCGCGAGACGCGCGCGGTCGAATACGCCAAATAAGATCCGCCATACGGGAGAAGCTGAAAAGTGGCTGCATAGCAGGCGGCCACTTTTTTGCCGCAGGGAGGAAAACAGCGTGAACGTTGTGTTTATCGGCGATATTGTCGGCCGTCCGGGCAGGGAAACGGTGCGGCGGATGATGCCCTGGGTCCGGGAGACGTATCGCCCGCACCTGGTCATCGCCAACGGGGAGAACGCCGCGGGCGGCCGCGGCATCACCGCCGCGATCGCGCAGGAACTGTTCGATCTTGGTGTGCACGGCATCACGATGGGCAACCATACCTGGGATCAGCGGGAGATTTTTGATTTCATCGACGACGAGCCGCGGCTGGTGCGTCCGGCCAACCTGCCCCCGGGAACCCCGGGCCGCGGGTTCTCCGTGGTGAAGGCGAACGGCAAGGAGCTGGCCATCGTCAACCTGATCGGGCGCACGTTCCTGCCGCCCGCGGAATGCCCGTTCCGCACCGCCGACGCCATCGTGGAGGAGCTGAGGAACAAACACCGGTGCATTCTGGTGGATTTCCACGCGGAGGCCACCAGCGAGAAGATCGCCATGGGCTGGCATCTGGACGGCCGGGTCTCCGTGGTGCTGGGCACGCACACCCACGTGCAGACCGTGGACAGCCGTGTTCTGCCGGGCGGCACGGCGTATGTCACCGACGTCGGCATGACCGGGCCGCGCGACGGCATCCTTGGCATGAAACGCGACCAGGTGCTGCGCAAATTTTTGACCGGCCTGCCTTCGCGCTTCGAAGTGGAGGAGTCCGGAAAATGGCAGTTCAGCGCGCTTTTTGTCGAAATTGACGAAACGACGGGATATGCCGCGCAAATCCGGATGATCCACATCGGCGAAGACGACTGGATCTCCAGCTAGTCGATCCGATGTGACCCGTTGCGCACAAATCCGTGCGAAGACGCAGATTTCCTGCGGATAAAAGAAGGAATTTTCTCACGACTCACCGAATATTATCTCCATAGTAGGCCTATCCTTTCCGATCCCCGAGGAGGTACCGGTCATGGAAGTATTAAAGGTTTCCGCAAAGTCCAACCCAAATTCCGTTGCAGGCGCTTTGGCGGGGGTACTGCGCGAACGGGGCTCAGCCGAGCTGCAGGCGATCGGTGCGGGCGCGCTCAACCAGGCGATCAAGGCCGTGGCCATCGCGCGCGGATTCGTGGCCCCCAGCGGGGTGGATCTGATCTGTATCCCGGCCTTCACCGACATCGTCATCGACGGCGAAGACCGCACCGCCATCAAGCTGATTGTGGAACCCCGGTAAGGGAAACCCCGAAGTAGACGAAAGGACAGGAACATGCGCGTCTGCCTGTTTACCAAGTAAACAGGTTTTTTGTTGAGCCGGGGTCTTTTTGAAGACAGGATCGGAGAGGGTTGGAACGGAGGGGAGAGAACCTTTTTGAAGGTTGCCGATTTGCATTGCGACGCGCTGTACAAAATGATGCTCGACGACCGGCTGTCCTTCCCGGACGCCGGCCGGGCGGAATCCGGCGGCCTGGACGTGACCGCGGACCGTCTGCGGGCGGGGGGCGTGGATCTGCAGGTGTTTGCCATCTACCTGGAAGAACCGCTGTCCCTGCGTCCGGAGACGGCGCTCCGGGCCGCCGGTTTGTTTTTGGAAAAGGTGCTGTCCGTCCCGGGCTTCCGGCTGATCCGTTCCGCCGGCGACCTGGACGAGGCGGCGCGCGCGGGGGAGACGGCGGCGCTGCTCTCCCTGGAAGGGGCGGACAGCCTGCGCGGCCAGCGGTGGGCTTTGCGCCTTTTGCACCGTCTGGGCCTCCGGCTGCTGGGGCTGACCTGGAACCACGCCAACTGGGCCGCGGACGGGGTGATGGAGCCGCGGGGCGGAGGTCTGACGGCGGCCGGCCGCCGGCTGGTGGCGGAATGCGAGGCGCTGGGCATCCTGCTGGACGTGTCGCATTTGGCGGAGCGCGGCTTCTGGGACCTGGCGGACATGGCCGGACGGCCTTTTTTTGCGTCCCACGCGAACGCGCGGTCGGTGTGCGATCACCCGCGGAACCTGACGGACGACCAGATCCGGGCGGTCATCGCGGCGGGCGGCGTGATCGGCGTGACGTTTGTGCCGGAATTTCTGACGGACCGGGGCGATGCGACCATCGACGATGTGCTGCGCCATGTGGAACGAATCTGCGAGCTCGGCGGCGCGAATCACCTGGGATTCGGCTCCGATTTCGACGGGATTGACCGCCATGTGAACGGCCTGGAACATCCGGGGCGCTATCCGGATCTGGCGGAAGCGCTGCTCAAGCGTTACCCCGAACATCTGGCGCGGCAATTTCTGGGAGACAACGTCCGTCGATTTTTGAGGAAATTTCTGCCTTCCTGAAGGATATTGCGGGAAACATTCGCGCAGAGGCATCGGTTCCATCGAAAACAGCTATGCTGGAAAGCGGCAAAGCACCTTGCTTTTTTTCAGTGGTCAACATAATATTTTATATGGCTGATGAAAATCTTTTATTGAGTGGAACCGGTTAATTTGTCGCAACGGATCACCAAAGGAGATGGGCATCATGATCAGTCAGCTGTCCTGGAAGATCGGGGGCCAACAGGGCGAAGGGGTGGAAAGCACCGACCGGATCTTTTCCACGGCGCTGAACCGGCTTGGTTACTACCTCTACGGGTACCGGCATTTTTCCTCGCGCATCAAGGGCGGCCACACCAACAACAAAATTCGCATCAGCACCGAGCCCAAACGAGCCATTTCGGACGATTTGGACATTCTGGTGGCATTTGACCAGGAGACGATCGATCTCAACGCGCACGAACTGAGACCGGGCGGCGTGATTCTGGCCGACGCGAAGTTCGGGCCCACGGTTCCCGAGAACCGGAACGTGCGATTGATCGCGGTGCCGATCACCGGAATCGCGGAGGAACTTGGCACCTCCCTCATGAAAAATATGGTCGCTTCCGGGGCATCCTGGGCATTGCTCGGACTGCCGCTGGAAGTCCTGAGCCAAGCGGTGGAAGAAGAGTTCGCCCGCAAGGGACCGCTCGTGGTGGAGAAAAACATCGAAGCGGTACGGCGCGGTGCGGCTTTTGTTTTGGAACAAACCGGCGGTCCGCTGGAGGATTTCCGACTTGCGCCGGCCGACGGCAAGCAGAAGCTGTTCATGATCGGCAACGAAGCGATCGGACTGGGCGCCATCGCCGCCGGCTGCCGGCTCATGTTCGCCTATCCGATCACGCCGGCGTCGGAAATCATGGAATATCTGATCAAGCAGCTGCCGAAATTCGGCGGCACGGTGCTGCAGACCGAAGACGAAATCGCCGCGGTGACCATGGCCATCGGCGCCAACTACGCCGGCGTCCGCGCCTTTACGGCGTCGTCCGGTCCCGGGCTGTCGCTGATGATGGAGGGCATCGGCCTCGCCGGGATGACGGAAACGCCCCTCGTCATTGTGGACACGATGCGCGGCGGTCCGTCCACCGGCCTGCCGACGAAGGTGGAGCAGTCGGACCTCATGGCGCTCATCCACGGCACGCACGGCGAGATCCCGAAGGCGGTCATCGCGCCGAGCACCATCGAGGAATGCTTCTACGACGCCGTCGAAGCGTTCAACATCGCCGAAGAGTATCAGATGCCGGTCATCCTGGCGGTGGACCTGCAGCTGGCCCTCGGCAAGCAGACCTGCGAACCTCTGGATTACGGCCGGATCGAGATCCGCCGCGGCAAGCTCACGCGGGAAGCTCCCCCGGCGGAGAACGGCGAGATGTTCAAGCGGTACGCCTTTACGGATGACGGCATTTCCCCGCGGGTGCTGCCGGGCACGAAATACGGCATCCACCACGTCACCGGCGTGGAACACGCCGAAACCGGCAGCCCCAACGAACAGGCGGCCAACCGCCGCAAGATGATGGACAAACGGCTCCGCAAGCTGCAGGGCCTTCGCATCCGGGACGCGGTGAGGGTGGACGCGCCCCACGAGGAACCGGACCTGTTGCTCATCGGCATCGGTTCAACGTCTGGGGCCATCGACGAGGTGCGGGCGCGGCTGGCCGCGGAAGGCGTCAAGACGAACCGTCTGTTCATCCGCCAGGTGCATCCGTTCCCGGCGGAACTCGTCCTGCCGCATCTGCAAAAAGCGAAAAAAGTCGTCGTCATCGAAAACAACGCCACCGGCCAGCTGGCGTCGATCATCAAGACGCACGCCGGCGACCTTCACGGCAAGATGCACAGCATGCTCAAGTACGACGGAAATCCGTTTTTGCCGCATGAAGTGGAAAAAGGCTGCAAGGAGCTGATCTGAGATGGCGACATTCAAGGATTTTCGCAACAACATCAAGCCCAACTGGTGTCCGGGCTGCGGCGACTTCTCCGTGCAGTCGGCCATTCAGCGGGCGGCGGCGAACGTCGGGCTGGAACCGGAACAGCTGGTGGTCGTCTCCGGCATCGGCTGCTCCGGGCGCATTTCGGGGTACATCAATTCCTACGGGGTGCACGGCATCCACGGCCGGGCCCTGCCCATCGCGCAGGGGATCAAGCTGGCCAACCGGGAACTCACCGTTGTCGCCGCCGGCGGCGACGGCGACGGGTTTGCCATCGGCATGGGCCATACGGTCCACGCGATCCGGCGCAATTTGGACATCACCTACATCGTCATGGACAACCAGATCTACGGCCTGACCAAAGGCCAGACGTCCCCGCGGAGCTCCGAGGGATTCAAGACGAAATCGACGCCTGAGGGTTCCATCGAATCGGCCCTTTCGCCCCTCGAGATCGCCATCGCCGCGGGCGCGACCTTCGTGGCGCAGTCGTTCTCGAGCGATCTGAAGCAGCTGACGTGGCTCATCGAGGAAGGCATCAAGCACAAGGGGTTCGCCTTCATCAACGTGTTCAGCCCGTGCGTGACGTTCAACAAGATCAACACCTACGAATGGTTCAAGGAAAACATCGTCAGTCTGGACGAATTCCCGGATTACGATCCGGGCAACCGGGCGATGGCGATGCAGAAAATCATGGAAACGAAAGGCCTGCTCACCGGTCTCATCTACCAGGACAGGAACCGTCCTTCCTACGAGGAGCTGGTGAAGGGATTCCGCCCCGAAGGGCTGGCCAATCAGGATTTGACCCTGTCCCGCGACGCGTTCGAGAAGCTGGTCGCCGAATTCAAATAATCGCAACAAACGCCAGGCAACATCCGGTTGGGAAACCGGATGTTTTGTCATTATAATGGAAAGTGCGATGGAAGTGCGGCGAGGCGATCGGAACGACGACCCATAAACGGCGGAAGGGAGACAGTGCAGTGAAACGGGTACCCATCGGCGTGTCCGCACGCCATATTCATTTGACGCAGGAACATTTGGAAATCCTGTTCGGCCCCGGCGCGGAGTTGACCGTGCTGAGGCCCCTGTCGCAGCCCGGGCAGTTCGCCGCGGGCGAAACGGTGGCCGTATACGGCCCGAGGGGCGGCTTCGAGAAAGTGCGCATTCTTGGCCCCGTGCGAAAAGCGACGCAGCTGGAAGTGTCCCGGACGGACGCGATGCACCTCGGTCTGAACCCGCCGGTGCGGGAATCGGGCGACATCGCGGGTTCGCCCGGCATCCGGATCGTCGGACCGGCGGGCGAGGTGACCGTGGAGGAAGGCGTCATCATCGCCGCCCGGCATATCCATTTCCACCCGGACGACGCGGCCCGGTGGGGCATCCGGGACAAACAGCGGCTTCGCGTGCGCGTCGGCGGCGAGCGGGGGCTCGTGTTCGAAAACGTCATCGCGCGGGTGTCCCCCGATTTTGCGCTGGACATGCACATCGACACCGACGAGGGCAACGCGGCGGGCGTCCGCACCGGCGACTACGGGGAAATTTTGGACGACTGACCGGAAACCAAAGCGTGCAGGATCGTCCCGAACGTGATATAATACGGCGAGCGCCACTTCAGACGGAAAGAAGGGACGAAGGTTGGCGAAGGATTACAGCAAATATTTTGATTTTTCGGATGCCCGGGTGATCGCGGAGGACGAGCGGGGCAAGATCATCCGCGTCGGCGGCCGCGACATCCACATTTTGTCCGAACCGGACTACATGAAGGAAAAACGGCGCGGCCGGGAGGAAGTCCGCGTCATCTATGAAACGGCCGTACCCGAAGAGCTGCGGACGCTCGGCAAGGGCCGCAAGTACCTGATTTACACATACGGCTGCCAGATGAACGAACACGACTCGGAAGTGATGCGCGGCCTGCTCGAGGAAATGGGGTACGAACGGACCGATGACCGGCGGGAGGCCGACGTCATTTTGCTCAATACATGCGCCGTGCGCGAAAATGCGGAGGACCGGGTGTTCGGCGAGCTGGGGCATCTGAAGTCCCTCAAGCTGGAGAAGCCGGATCTCATCCTTGGCGTCTGCGGCTGCATGTCGCAGGAAGCGTCGGTGGTCAGCCGCATCATGCGCAAGTACGCTTTTGTCGATCTCATTTTCGGCACCCACAACATCCACCGCCTGCCGCACCTTTTGCGGGATGCCTTGTTCGGCAAGGAAATGGTGGTGGAAGTCTGGTCCAAGGAAGGCGACATCATCGAGAACCTGCCGAAGCGGCGGGAAGGGCTGCGCGGCTGGGTCAACATCATGTACGGCTGCGACAAGTTCTGCACCTACTGCATCGTGCCGTACACGCGGGGCAAGGAGCGGAGCCGCCTGCCGGAAGACGTGATCGCGGAGGTGCGGGATCTGGCGCGGCAAGGGTACAAGGAAATCACCCTGCTCGGCCAGAACGTGAACGCGTACGGCAAGGATTTCACGGACCGCGATTTCCGGTTCGGCGACCTGATGGCCGAGATCCGCAAAATCGACGTTCCCCGGGTACGCTTCATGACGAGCCACCCGAGGGATTTCGACGACCGCTTGATCGAGGCGCTGGCCATGCGCGGCAATCTGGTGGAACACATCCATCTGCCGGTGCAGTCGGGCAGCACGGAAATCCTGAAGCGGATGAACCGCCGTTACACCCGGGAGCAGTATCTGGACCTGGTGCGCCGCATCCGCGCCGCCATTCCCGATGTGGTGCTGACGACGGACATCATCGTCGGATTTCCGGGAGAGACGGAGGAGCAATTTGAGGAAACGTTGTCCCTGGTGGAGGAAGTGCGTTTCGATTCGGCGTTCACGTTCATTTACTCGCCAAGGGAAGGAACGCCTGCGGCCGAGATGCCCGACAACGTCCCTTATGAAGAGAAACGCGACCGCCTGCTCCGCCTGAACGAACTGGTTGCCCGCCTGAGCCTCGAGAGCAACGGGCGCCTGGCGGGGCAAACCGTTGAGGTGCTGGTGGAAGGGGAGAGCAAGACAAAGCCCGGCGTGCTGTCCGGCCGAACCCGGACGAACAAGCTCGTCCATTTCGAAGGGCCGAAGGAATGGGTGGGCGAATTTGTGCAGGTGCGCATCACCGAGCCGCAAACCTGGTATATCCGCGCGGAAGCGGTAACCGGACCGGACGGTGCGCCTGGCGAAGCGCCCGTGCGGGAAGCGCGGGGCGCCTGAACCGCGGCGGCCCGGATCGGAAGGCGCGCTTCCCTGGCCTCGAGCGGGGAAATTCCGAACACCCTGGAGGGAACTTGCGAAATGGCGCATCATCATGAACATGATGAGGAATTTTGGGTCGACAACCGGGAGCTGATCCTGCGCGAGGACATCCTGGAGCGGGCCAGGGAGCTGGCGCGGCTGCTCGCGACCACGGAGGAAGTCCGGCTGTACCAGGAGGCCGAGAAAAAGATCCGGGAAAACGAACGCGTGCAGGGACTCATCGCGCAGATCAAGAAAAAGCAAAAAGAGCTCGTGGCGTTCCAGACGACGTTCCGGAATCCGCAGATGGCGGAAAAGATCGAAAAGGAAATCGAAGCGCTGCAGGACGAGCTGGATGGGATTCCCCTCGTCCGGCAATTCCAGCAAAGCCAGGTGGATGTCAACTACATGCTGCAGTCGGTGGTGGGCATCATCCGCGACACGGTGGCGGAAATCGTCGACCTGGAAGCGGCCCGGCCGACGGAGCCGGCGTCCCGCGCGGACGCCTGACCGGAGAAACGGCGGACGGTTTCGGAAAAGGAAAAAAACGGCTCCTCCCGGGCCGTTCTTTTTTTTCGGTTGCGCTTTTCGTTTTCGGGCGGAGGGCCGTTCGTTCTTTCAGGAAGATTCGGAAAGCGGGGCGTTGAAGAACGGTACTACAGTCAGCGTCCCGCTTTGCTGGTTGTAGCGCAGCCGATAGGTGCGCCCCGGCACCAGGCCCCAGAACCGAAGGGTCGCCGGCGCCAGCTGGAAGCGGTGTTCAAGCTGATTGGAGGGAACGTACAGCTTCAGCGTTTTGGCGCGGGAACCGTAAACGATGCGGACGGGCATCCCCTTGTTATCCGGCATGCCGAGTTTGGCCAGAAGTTCGGAACCGATGGACACGAATCCCTTGCCAAGCCTCCGGTTGCCGGTAAAGACCGCCGTGCAGGTGCTGACCGGATGCGGTCTAAGCAGGAGCGCGGCCTTGTCTAGCGTGTATAGCCATTCGTAGCGGCGCTGGTGCCGGAGCTTCAATTTTCGGGCCTGATCAGCGCCCAGTTCCATCAGGTCGGAGAAAATTTCGCTTTTTTCGCGCTGCCGGACCGTGACGAGGCACCGCTCCCTGCCGTGGACCAGTTCGACGACGCTTCCGTCCTCAATGGAACCCAGCCCGGAGCTTTCGCTTCCCAGTCCGCTTTCGGTGAGATAGACGGTGTCGTCCGGGATGTCGGCGATGCAGACGTCCAGCGTGCCGCTCAGCATGGTCGTGGCGCTTGCCCTCCTTCGTTTTGCCCGGGTGCTTTATTTTATGCAGTTTCCGGCCGCGCGGTCTGGTTGATTGTCCGCCGGTTCGGGCCGGACGCCGGTGCGGAAGGAGGGCTTGCGGCCAGGGAGATCAGGCCTGGTTCTGACCGGAGGCGCGCCGGTCCGCCCCAAGTTTAGGCACGTAGGGACGCAGAGCGGCCACGACCAGCGCGGCGGCAACGGCTTTCAGCGCGTCTCCCGCCAGAAAGGGCACCATCCCCGAGGCGATGGCTGCCGCCAGGGTCATGTCTGCGCGGTATGCGAGCCATGGAACGCCGATCAGATAGGGAAAGGCGGCGCCGAAGACGGCCATGGCCGCAAAGAGCAGGAAGAGCCGAACCGGGGACATGCGGCCCGATCGGGCGCCGCCCTTATAAAGCCGGTCCGTCGCCCAGCCGATGAGGAGGGCAGCGAAGGGAAAGGAAAAGATGTATCCGCCCGTGGGCCCCAGCACGTAGGCCAGGCCGCCTTTGCCGTGCAATATCGGCAGCCCGGCGGCGGCCAGCACCACCACAAGCATCACGCTGGCGAAACCGTAACGGGCGCCGAGCAGGCCGCCGGCGATCATGGCGCCAAAAGTCTGCAGCGTCACCGGCACGGCGCCCACGGGAATGGCGACACTGCTCAGCGCCGCGAACAGGGCGGCGAACAGCGCCGTGAACACGGCGGCCCTGAGCGCGTAAACCGGCGCGGGCGCGGCGGATGGGTCGCCGGAGCGGGTCGTGTGTCCGTCGGTTTGAGTCATTGGCAAAACGCCTCCTTAATGTTAACCTAATAAGGGGCATGTGGTTAACATTTTGGATTGTATCATGAAAAAATTCGGCACGGAAGAGGGAAAGCAGTGGCGGCTGCGAAAAATCGACGGCCGGCTCCGGACGGAGCGGCGGTTTTGGACGGGTGGACGGCTGCGGACACGGAAAGCCGGCGGGAGCTGGCGCTTCGGGGGGTGACCGTGATCCGGGAGGAACCGGACGGCGGGCTCCGGGTGCTCCTGGAAGATGCTCATGTCCGCGTGGCGCCCGGAGAATGGGTGAACGTCGTCGGCGTCAACGGCGGCGGCAAATCGACGCTGGTCCGGCTGCTGGCCGGCTTGTATTGCGAGGGAGCGCAAGGCCGGATCGAGCGGGGGTTTGCCGGAGCGGGGCCGGTGCCCGTCGTCCTGCAGCGTCCGGAAGCGCAGCTGTTCGGGTCGACCCCCCGGGAGGAAGTGTTCCTGGCGCTGGAGTGGCGTCCCCATCCGTCGCTGGATGCGGAGCGGGCCACCGAAAGAGCATTGCGCGAGGCCGGGCTGGAGGCGCTGGCGGACGCGCCGTGGGGTCGGCTCTCGGGCGGCCAGCGCCAGCTGGCGGCGGTGGCGGCGGCCATATCGGGTGAAGCGCCCCTCCTGGTCTTTGACGAAGCGACCTCCCGTCTGGACGGGCGAAGCCGGCTCAGGGTGCTGGAAATCGCCCGCAGGCGGCACGCCGCCGGAGCGGCGGTCGTCTGGGTGACGCAGCGGCTGGAGGAACTTCAGCCGGAAGAACGGGTGATCGCCCTGCGGGACGGCCGCATCACGTTTGACGGTTCGGCGCGGGCTTTTTTTGGCCTGGAGGAAGGAGATTCCGAAGGTCCGACTCCCTGCGAACGCTGCGGGCTGCGGCTACCTTTTTCCGTCGCTTTGGAACTCGGGATGCGGCGGGATGGGTTTCCGGCGGATGTCGCGCCGAAGACGCCGGCTGCAGGGGAATCTTCGCCGGCGCCGGAACCGGCTGCGAATGACGGGAGCCGGGGAATTGTGGTCGCAGGCTTGCTTCCGGACGAACCGGTGCGCATGGCCACGGGCACGGTCACGCTGATCGTCGGGCCCAACGGAGCGGGCAAAACGCATCTGCTGGAGCAGTTGGCGGGACTTCGCCCCCCCGGAGGTCTGGAAATTTTCTGGGATGGGCGTCCGCTGTGGTCGTCGGGCGGACTTTTCAAGCGGCGCCGGCTCCGGCGGGAGGCGCTTCTTCTGTACGGATACGCGTCGCAGGATGCCGAAGCCCAGCTGTTCCTGCGGACTTTCGGGGACGAGCTGCGGTATTCGCTGCGGCCGTACCGGCTGCCGCCCGGCGAACGGGACCGCCGCATCGGCGAGGCGCTGGGGGCGTTCGGATGGGAAGAGTCCGACCTGGCGCGCAATCCTTTTCGCATGAGCGAAGGGGAGAAGCGGCGGGCCGCGGTGACGGCCGCGATGGCGACGCCCGCCGTCTGGCTGCTTCTGGACGAACCGACGGCCGGACTGGACGGCGAAGGACAACGGGCGCTGGCCGACGCGCTGAATCGGTGCAAAAAGGAAGGCCGGGGCATTGTGGCGGCGACCCATGATTGGGAATGGGCCTTGCCGCTGGCGGATCGGCTGCTCATCCTGCGGGGACAGGGCAAGCCTCCGCTGTGGTGCGGCCGCCGGGACCTGCTCATAAGGCCGGAAATGCTCGCCGAAGCGGGACTTCGGCCGCCGGAGTGGCTCCTTACGGCCCGCGAAGCGTGGAAAAAAGGCGCGCCGGAACACGAGTTGTGGGATCCGGCGCAATTGGCCCGCCACGCCGTTTCCCTCAGCCTGCCCGTCAATGGGGCGGCATTGGCGGGTGATCCGGCGCATGCACGGGAGACCGCCGGATTCGACGATGAAGGGGGAAAAGTGCCGGAACGTCCGGAGCGTTTGCGGGAAACCGATCCGGCCGAATCCCGCCTGCACGGCGGTACAAGGGGGCTGGCGGCATTCGACCCCCGCGCACTGCTTTTGTCCTACGGCATCCTGGCGGCGGGTCTTGCGCGGCTGGGCGAATGGCGGGAGCTGCTCGCAGGGGGCATTTTGGTGGCCGTCGCGGCGATGTTCGGCCGCATTCCGGTTTGGCGCTGGCGCGGCCTCATCATCGGCTGGATGCTGGCGGCGCTCCTCATGTCGGCGGCGGCCGGCCTGGCGGAGGGCGGCAGGGACGCCGGGGCGGCGCTGGCGCAGGCCGACCGCACGCTTCGGGTTTTCACCGCCACGCTGCTTGCCATGCTGCCGGGTTTGGGCGTATTGACGGCAATTTCGCCGCACAGACTGAAGCTGTCACTTGAACGGCTGGGCTCCTTTCGGGGACGGACGCCGGACAGGGTCCGCTGGCTGGCCCTCGCGGCGACGATGACGCTGCGATTCGTTCCGCTGCTGCTCGCGGAATGGGAGCGCTTCGGCAAAATGTCGCTCGCCCGCGGGAAAACGGCGCGCCTTGCCCCCGGCACGTTCGTGCGCGCACTGAGGGAACAGACCGTTCCGTTTCTTCTGGCGCTTTTCCGCTTGGCGGAGGAGACTGCTGTGGCCCTTGAAAGCCGGGGTGTCGGGCGGGGCAGCTCGGGCCCCTCGCCCATCCGGCTGCGATGGGGAATCCGCGACACCGCCCTGGCGGCGGGAGCGGCGATGGCGGCGGCCGCCCTGTGGTGGTGGACTTCCGGCTGATCCGTTCAGACGCCGATCCTGTGGTTCCGGTCCGCGCCGGCTGCGCGGACGAAGCGGGGAAGCCGGCCGTCCCAGACGGAGGCGAGCAGGCATCCCGTCAGGCCGAGGGCCGCGCCGAACAGGAAGCCGGCGGCCAGGCCGCCCCATTCGTTCAGCCAGCCGGCGATGAACGGGCCGGAAAACATGCCGAGGGAAAAGAAGGCCTGATAAAAGCCCATCGCGGTGGCCCGCTGCCGCGCGGGAAAATCGCGGATTGCCAGCCCCATGAGCACCGGGGTGAACACCCCCTGGGCCGCGCCGTTCAACGCCTGTGTGGCGTACAGCCAATACAGGTTGGGGCAGAAGGGAATGATTGCCGTAAACACCGCGCTTCCCAGAAAGGCGATGGCGATCAGTTTCCGCGCGCCGTACTTCGGTTCCAGCCAGCGGCCCGCGGCGAACGCGGCAAACGCGTTCGGGATCATGATGGCGCAGGTCAGCCAGGTGAGCTGCGTTCCCGACGCGCCCATCCTTTCCGCCATGAGCGGGGTGAACCCGAACATGGTGATGAACATCACGCCCTGCACCAGAACGCACAGAGTCGAAGCCCAGATCAATTTGGAAGAGGTCAGCAACTGTTTCCAGGACAGACGTTCCCGGCCGGGCGCCCGGTCTTCCGGATTCGCGGCGCCGGAGGAGGGTTCGGCCCGGCCCGCGCGGGGCTCGCGAAGGAACAGCGCGGCGGCCAGTCCGATGACGGCCAAACCGCTGCCGGTCAGAAACACCGCGTCATATCCCCCCGCCTCGAGCAGCCAGCCGGCGGCGACCATGCTGAGCAGCCGGCCCGTGTTCGTCAGGAAACTGGCGTCGGCCATCGCTTTGGTGGAGTCCTGCGGCGGGAAATAGGAAGCGTAGAGCACGGTGAAGGCCACCCAGGTGGACGCGCTGACGCCGGCCGTGATCCGCCCGGCAAGCTGCCATTCCCAGCTGCCGCCGGCGATCATCAGCCAGCAGCTGATCACCCCGGCGAGCATGCCCAACAGGATAAACGGTTTTCGCCGGTTCAGCCGGTCCGACCAGAGCCCAAGGGGCAGCCGGATGATCAGCTGCGTCAGTCCGTAGCTGCCGAGCACGAAGCCGATCAGGCCCATGGGCAGGCCGCGGAATTCCAGGTAGGGGCTCAAAACGGGGATATAAACGTACATGGAAGCCCAATAAAGCATCGTGACGGCGCCGAACAGGGCGTGGGCGCCGAATCCGGCGGGCATTTGGCGAACCAGCGCCTCGCGAAGGGATGTACGGGCGTCTTTCGGAAGTGACGGGTTGTCTTCGGATTGGTCCATGTTTTCCTCCAGGCTGCGACTCTTCCATCGGATTCAATGCCGAAATGGCCTTTTGGCCACCAATACCTATAATGTTATCATGGGGAAAGAGAAAGTTAACAGGGTGAACATGGGAGAACCGAGAACAGGTGGGAAAGCCATGCCGTACGATTTCAAAGAGGACGGACAGACCATTTACGAGAAAATCGGGGGAGCGCCGACGATCCGCCGGCTGGTGGAAGCGTTCTATCCGAAGGTGAAGGCCGATCCGCTCATCGGGCCCCTGTTTCCGGAAGACATCCGGCCGGTCATGGAGAAGCAGTTCATGTTTCTGTCGCAGTTTTTCGGCGGGCCGCCCCTTTATTCCATGCAGTACGGCCATCCGATGATGCGCGCCCGCCATCTGCCGTTTCCGATTACCGTCGAACGGGCCGAAGCCTGGCTGGACTGTATGCGACGGGCGCTTCAGGAAACCGGGCTTTCCCCGGAGCTGCAAGAGCTGGTGCTGGAGCGGCTGAAGGGACCGGCGTACCATTTTGTGAACAGCTGAGCGGAAAAAAAATCCCCGGTTTCGCGGAGAAACCGGGGGTTTTTTTGCTCTCGGACCGCGTTCACAGCCGGGGCAGGCTGGCCAGGCTCTTTTGCAGGTCTTCCTCCGCATACGGGACATCTTGCAGCGAGCCGCTCAGGTAGGACTCGTAGGCCGACATGTCGAAGTGGCCGTGGCCGGACAGGCCGATCAGGATGACGCGTTTTTCGCCGGCTTCCTTGGCGGCCAGCGCTTCGTCGATGGCGGCCCGGACGGCGTGGGCCGATTCCGGCGCGGGGACGATGCCCTCCGTCTGCGCGAATTGCAGCGCGGCTTCGAACACGCGGGTTTGCGAGCAGGCGACCGCTTCGATCAGCCCGTCGTTGTAGAGCTGGCTGACCAGCGGGGAATCGCCGTGGTAGCGCAGCCCGCCGGCGTGGATGCCGGGCGGCATGAAATCGTGGCCCAGCGTGTACATCATGAGCAGCGGCGTGAGTTTCGCCACGTCGCCGAAGTCGTAGGCGAATTTGCCCTTCGTCAGCGTCGGGCACGCTTCCGGCTCCACCGCCACGAGACGGACCTTTTTGCCCGCCGTCAGCTTGTCGTACAGGAACGGGAACGCGAGCCCCGCGAAATTGGAACCGCCGCCGCAGCAGCCGAACACCACGTCAGGATATTCGCCGGCTTTTTCCAGCTGCAGTTTGGCTTCCTGGCCGATCACCGTCTGGTGCAGGCACACGTGGTTCAGCACGCTGCCCAGCGCATAGTTGGTGTCGCCGTGGGTCGCCGCGTCTTCCACGGCCTCGCTGATGGCGATGCCGAGGGAACCGGGCGAATCGGGATTTTGCTCCAGCACGGCGCGGCCGGCGTTGGTCCGATCCGACGGGCTGGCGATGACCTCGGCGCCGAAGGTGTTCATCAGGATGCGCCGATAAGGCTTCTGGTTGTAGCTGACCTTGACCATGTATACGGTGCAATCCAGGCCGAAAAATTTGCAGGCCATGCTCACCGAGGAGCCCCATTGGCCGGCGCCTGTCTCCGTGGCGATGCGCCGGATGCCTTCCTTTTTGTTGTAATACACCTGCGGAATGGCGGTGTTGAGCTTGTGGCTGCCGGCGGGGCTGACCCCTTCGTATTTGTAGTAGATGTGCGCGGGGGTGCCCAGCGCCTTTTCCAGCTGGGTCGCACGGAAGAGGGGCGACGGCCGCCAGATTTTGTACAGCTCGCGCACTTCCTCGGGGATATCCACCCACCGTTCCGTGGTCACTTCCTGCTGGATGAGCGCCATCGGAAAGATCGCCGACAGGTCCTGCGGTCCCACCGGCTGCCCCGTTCCGGGGTGAAGCGGCGGCTTGGGCGGGTTCGGCATGTCGGCCAGGATGTTGTACCAATGCGTGGGGATCTCGCTTTCCGACAGCAGGATTTTTTTCGCTTCGGACACGGTCCGTCCTCCTTTTTGGGTTGGGTAGTCGCGGCGCCTGGTTTTAGGGTTTCCATTCAGAAGTACCCTTCAATCCATTCGACAGCCGCCCCGCGTATTCCTCTTTGTTTTGGGCTTGGTGTAAGATGGGATTGAGGTTTTTTGGACAAACATCCGCCGCGTTCGCGCGTACGGACACGGAGGGGAAATCCCATCGGTACCGGGAAAGAAGACGACAAGGAAAAAAGAAAAAACGGCGCGGTTGACCGCGAAGCTCCGGCGGAGGACGTGGAGTCCGCTGCCGGGTATGGGAACGTGATCCCTTTCCCGGGGGCTGCGGAAGCAGAGCATGAAGAAGCGGATGACGCCGGGGAAGAAGAGAGCCGCCCCGTCAGCTGCAGACGCCTGAAAATCGCGGTCATCGCATTGATCGTGATCGCGCTGGTCGGCAATTCGCTGGCATTTCTGCCGGCGATCTACAACCTCGATGCGATCCGCTTCCTGCGCAAAAGCGCGGAGCTGTCGCAAATGGAACTGATCCGCGAGGCGAAGCGGGCGGTGGTTGTGGTACGTTCCGACGAAGGGAAGGGCACGGGATTCAACATCGCCCCGGGCGGACTCATCGTCACCAACCACCATGTCATCGAAGGCAGCCTGCGCATCGTCGTCGACTTCGGCTCCTACGGCACGTTCGCCGCGCGGGTGGAGGCGAGCGACCCTGGTGTGGACATCGCCTTTTTGCGTCTTGTCGGGGTGGACGGGGAACTGCCGGTGCTGGAAGTGGAAGAGGAAAACCGGTGGACGCCGGGGCAGCCTTTTTACGTGATCGGCAATCCGCTGTTTTTCAGCCGGATCGCCAACGAAGGCACCTTTCTGGGCCCCGTTCCGGTTGCGGGCCGCGCCTCTCCGGTTCTGGCTTTGCTTGCCCCCATCTACAAAGGCAACAGCGGCAGCCCGGTGCTCAGCACGGACGGCAAGGTGTTCGCGGTGGTTTACGCCACGACGAAGATGGTCCGAGACGGCAGGGAGATGAGCGTCGGTCTGGCCATACCTGCGGAAGCGTGGAAGGAACTAATTCCCGTTCTGCCGGAAGACTCCTAGTTGCGGATCCTCCGCCATCATGAACCGAAAAAGCACCGCGGGAGATGCTCTTTTGCAAAACGGTTTGCGACGGACTGGGTCGGCTGCTAATCAAGTTTTGATCAGGATGGGATCCCAATTGACAATGTTCGACAAGACTGATAAGATGTAATTCGACAAAAAACATAGTAAGTTTATATGAATTATGTGTATTGTCTGGCCGTAGGGGGGATGCAATGGGGGGGGTCAGCCATTGGCGGAATACCGCTCGATCCGGGCGGCGCTTGAATCCCAACCCCGGGGCACGGTATCCCGCATTGCCCTTTCGCTTTACGAAGATGAAGCGATTGTCTTTCTGGTCAGGGGCAGGGAAGCGGGACCGCGCGTATGGGTGCAGGCCGCTTTGCACGGGGATGAGTATGACGGCATTGTTGCCTGTCTGCAATTGATCGAGCAATACGCTGAAAAAATAGGCCGGGGTGATTTGTTCCTCTGTCCGATCGCCAATCCGACGGCTTTCCTCGCCGGCACGAACCCGAGTCCGAAGGACTGCGTCAATATGAACCGCGTTTTTCATCCGGGCCTTGCGGGCGACAGTTACAGCTATCGCTACGGCCGGCGGCTGCTGGAGGAAATCGCGTCCGCGGCGGATTTCTTTGTGGATTTGCATGGCGGCGGCAAGTACCTGGACGTCTGTCCGTTCGCCATGATTCCCGTCAACGAACCGGAAGCATACCGCAAAGCATTGCAGGCGCTGAAGTATGTGCGGCTTGCGGGCATTCTGGAGCGGGCGGACGATCGGACCGGCCTCCTGATCCACGCCCTTGCCGCCCGGGGGATTCCGGCGGTGCTATTGGAAAGCGGCGGCGGACAGGCGGCGACGGATCCTGCGGTGAATCGGCATTTGCAAAGTTTGCTTGCCGTTTTGACTTCTCTCGGAATGTTGAAGGGGGAAATCGGGCCCGAGTCTCCGGCACCGGAGTCGCCGGCTCCTTGCCGTTTTCGGTCGGCAGTTGAACTGAGGTTTGAAGTGACGGGGCTGTTGCGCTCCCACGTTCCTGCCGGCTCGAAGGTGAAACGGGGAGATGTGCTTTTGGAGATCACCACTTACCCGGAATACGGGAAGCATGAGGTGATCTGCGAGGTTGAACAGGGAATTGTTTTATCCATTCATACTGCATCCCTCGTCAGACGGGGCGATTATGCGGTCATGATGGGGATTATACAAGATGACAGCAAAGGGAGAGACCGGAAGTGAAAAAAACACGGATGAGATGGCATTTTGCGGCATGGCTGCTCATCATCGCGCTGGCGGTCACGGGATGCACCACCCAAAGCGCAAACAAAGGATCCAATGAACCGGCGGTAAGCCAGAATCCCTCGGCAAGCCAGAATCCCTCCGGCAGCAATGCGGGCGCGTCCGGCAACGATCGTCTGGAGATTGTGATCGCGAGAGCCTTCGATATCCAGGGATTGGATCCGGGATTTTTGACGGAAAACGCCCAGGTCGTCGACAACATTTTCGATACCCTGGTCAAGCGCGACACAGATATGAATCTGGTTCCCGGGCTGGCGACCAGCTGGCAAGCCATCGATGAGCTGACCTGGGAATTCAAGCTGCGTGAAGGAGTCAAGTTCACCAACGGCGAAGATTTCAACGCGCACGCCGTGAAATATTCCCTGGATCGCGTATTGAATCCGGACAATAACGCGCCGACGAGAAGCTATGTGTCGACCGTCAGCGAAGTGAAGGTGATTGACGACTATACGGTTCACGTCATCACGAAGAAGCCCGATCCGCTGATTCCGGTCCGGTTCAACCGCTATCCGACGCAAATCGTGCCTCCCAAATATGTGGAGGAAGTGGGGCAGGAATATTTCGCGCAACACCCGATCGGCACGGGGCCGTACAAATTCGTCGAATGGAACAAAGGCAGCAGCGTGGTGCTGGAAGCGAATGAAGAGTACTGGGGCGGTTCGCCGACGGTCAAGAAGGTCACGTTCCGTTCCATTCCGGAAGCTTCCACCCGCGTGGCCGCCCTGCTGAACGGGGAAGTGGACATCATCACGGCCGTTCCTCCCGAGTTTCGCGACAGAATCGCCACCTCCGGCACGGCCAGATTGTCGGAAGTGGTGCGTGCGGGCAACACGGTATACGTCGGCCTGAAAACCGACCGGGAGCCCTTCAACAACAAATTGGTCAGACAAGCCCTGAATCACGCCATCGATGTGAAAGCGATCGTCGAACAGGTGCTGCAGGGTGCGGCGGTGGAAACCGACAGCCTGATCGGTCCGAAGGACTTCGGCTACGCCGGCGAATACGACCGCTACGAGTACAATCCCGAGAAGGCGAAGCAGCTGCTGGCGGAAGCGGGCTATCCGAACGGCTTCTCGGCCACCCTCGATACGGTGAACTGGTACATCAAGAATCTGGATGTCGCCCAGGTGATCGCCCAGCAACTGAAAGCGATCGGCGTCAATATTACCGTCAACAACGTGGAAAGCACGGTGTATCGGACGAAGGTGCCGAGCGGCGAACAAGCGGAAATGTACATGCTGGGCTGGAGCAGCACGAACACGCTGGACGCGGACGCGGCGATCTACTCCGTCCTGCACTCCAGCGACCCGTATTCGACCTATTCCAATCCGGAAGTCGACGCCATGCTGGATGAAGCCAGAAGCACGACGGATGAAGCGCGCCGCAAGGAGCTGTACAAGAAGATCCAGGAAATCGTGCTGGAAGAAGCGCCGCGGATCTTCCTCTATCAAGAAAACCAATATTACGGCGTATCGCAAAAACTGGATTGGGAAGGACGCATCGACACCGCGATTCCCGTCTTCACGATGAAAGCCAAGTAACGGAGCGTGCTTCGGTTGAGACAGTATCTCTTCAAACGGTTTCTGCAGTCGCTGCTGGCGGTGCTGGGCGCCGTGACCATCGTGTTCTTCATCATTCGCATCTCCGGCGACCCCGCCCGCCTGATGCTGCCGCCAGAAGCCAGTGAAGAGCAGGTTCAGAATTTGCGGGAGAGCCTCGGCTTAAATGATCCGCTTTACATGCAGTATCTTCATTATCTGGCGGATCTTGTCCGGGGCGATTTCGGAAAGTCCTTGTATTTCAAGGATTCCGCGCTGGAACTGGTGCTGGAAAGGATGCCGGCCACGCTGGAACTGGCCCTCTGGGCCATCGCCATTGCCGTGGTTGCGGGAGTGTTGGCCGGCATCATTTCCACGTACAAACGCAATAGCCTGGCGGATTATCTGATCAACGCCGGCATTTTCGTTGCGCAGTCTCTGCCCGTGTTCTGGGTGGGGATTGTGCTTATTCTCATTTTTGCCGTGGAACTGAAGTGGTTCCCGACATCGGGCAATGTGGGCTGGAAGTCGATCGTGCTGCCCGCCGTTGCGCTGGCGTTCTATCCGATCGCGCCGATCGCGCGGACGCTGAGATCGTCGCTGATTGATGTGATGAACCAAAGCTACATGCTGACGAGCCGCGCCCAGGGTTTTTCCCTGATGAAATCCATATGGAAACGGGGTTTGAAAAACGCCTTCCTGCCGGTCATTACCGTGATCAGCATGGAGTTCGGCGTCATGATCGCCGGCGCCGTCGTGACGGAGGCGGTATTCTCCTGGCCGGGCGTGGGGCAATTGATCGTCCAGGCGGTCAACAACCGCGATTTCCCCTTGGTGCAGGCGTGCGTCCTCGTGGTCAGCGTGCTTTATATCCTGCTTAATTTTGTGACCGATATGATCTATCTCTGGCTGGATCCGAGAATCAAGGTGAAGTAATGGCGACGGAGAACATTGGGAACCCACAACGAAAGCTGGACGTGCGCGACAATCTGAAAGGCATCATCAGCGGTGTTCTGCTCGCCTTTATTTTGATCGTCACGCTTTTTGCTCCATTCTTCGCCCCCCATGATCCCATGGAGCAGCATTTGTACGATATTCTCATCGAGCCGTTTTCGCACTTCAGCGACGGTTCCGGCTACAGTCTGCTGGGGACGGATCAGCTGGGCAGGGATATTCTGAGCCGGTTGTTGTATGGCGGACGGCTTTCCCTGCTGATGAGCGTGGCGGCGGTGTTGCTCGCGGGGGCACTGGGCAGTGTCATCGGGATGATCGCCGGGTATTACGGTGGCAAGACCGACGCGGTGCTGATGCGCCTGGCGGATATCCAGCTGTCGATCCCGAACATGCTGCTGGCCATCGTCATGGTCGCCGTGCTGGGCTCGGGACTGGCGAACATTATCATTGTGCTTGCCGTCACGGGTTGGGTGGACTTTGCCCGTGTGGTCAGAAGCCAGGTGCTGTCGCTCAGGGAGCGGGAGTTCGTGGAAGCGGCCAGGGCGATGGGAGTGCCCGGCCTGAAAATCATGTGGCGGCATATTGCGCCGAATATGGTGTTCACCATCCTCACGCAAGCCTCCCTGCAAATGTCGAGGATGATTCTGCTGGCGGCCGCTTTGGGTTTCCTGGGGCTTGGCGTGGACGTATCGACGCCGACCTGGGGCGGCATGATCAACGACGGCCGCAGCTATATCGATTCGGCCTGGTGGCTGTCGACGATTCCGGGTCTGGTGATCGCCTTAGTCATTCTGGTGATCAATCTGTTCGCCGATTGGCTTCGCGACAAGTCGGAAATTTAGCGGCAAGAGGAGAACTTTGGATGCGCATTGTGACCAGGGAGTATGTACTGCGCAGCGGCATCGCGAATGCCGCCCACGCGCAACCCGTCATCGAGCGTACGTTCCGGCAGAAGGCGGCGGGCAAGGCCGTCAGCGCCCAGGAAATCGCCATGATTCCGGAACGCGTGGAGAAGGGAGCGTTCTACTCGCTGCCCGCGTATTTGACGGATGCAGCCGTCGCGGGAATCAAATGGACGACGCACGTCAGAAACGTCCATACGCCCAACGTTCCTTACACCCATCCCGTGATTGTTTTGAACGATCTGGCTTCGGGGAAACCGGTCGCGCTCGTGGAGGGGCTGCTCATCAGCGGTTTGCGCACGGGAGCGGTATCCGCGACCGCCGTGAAGTATCTGGCCGATCCCCGGACCGAATCCCTGCTGATCTGCGGTTCCGGCTTTCAGGCGGAGCATCAGGTGCGGGGAGTGCTTCCGTTCCTTCCGGAACTGAAGGAACTGCATATCTGGAGCCGCAACCCGGCCCACGCCGAGCGATTCCGGCATCGTCTGGCCGATGAACTGGACACGCGGAGAATCCGAACGCGCATTCATGCTTCGCTGCCGGCCAAGCTTGACTTTGCCCCGATTGTCATCGCGGCGACGTCGGCGACGGAGCCCTATCTGTACGCGGATCATTTTGTCCAAGGGCATTTGTTCATCAATATCGGGATGCGGGATATCGACACGGCGGCGATCGAACGGTTCGATCGCATTGTCTGCGACGATTTTCAGGCCGGCGTGATGACCAGCAACCAGTCTTTGTTCCATCTGGCCCGGTCGAATCCCGCCATCGGGCAGCGGGTGGTGCTCCTGGAGGAGCGGATTCTGGACACGGTTCAGGTGCGGCAGGAAGCGGATCGGAAGCTGATGTTCAACGCCTTTGGACTGCCGATCTTTGATCTTGCCCTGGCGCATGCGGTCTTGGAACGGTTGCAGGAGGCGGGTCTGCCCGTTCCGGACGCGGACATGTACGGCGAAGGATGAGGAGCATGGCGGAGGCAATCCTCTCGGTGGACCGGCTTGGCGTCGCCTTTGAGAAAAAAGGGCGCCGGACCACCGTGTTTTCCGATTTGAGCTTTGAGATTTACGCCAATGAGATCGTTTGCCTGGTGGGGGAGTCGGGAAGCGGAAAGAGCGTGACCGCGAAGGCGATCATGCAGCTGTTGCCCGCTTCTTCGGTCCGCTACCAGGGGGAGATTCGGTTTCACGGGCAAAATTTGCTGGCGCTGAGCGACCGGGAGATGGATCGCATTCGCGGGAACCGGATGGCGATGGTGTTTCAGGACGCGCTGAGTTCGCTGAATCCCGTATATACCATCGGGCGGCAAATGATCGATGTCATTCGCCTGCACGCGGAGACGCGAATCCCGAAGCGCGAAGCCCTGGCACAGGCCAAGGAACTGCTAAGGCAGGTCGAAATCCGCAATCCGGACGAAGTGGTGCGACAGTATCCTTTCCAGCTGTCGGGCGGCATGCGCCAGCGGGTGATGATTGCGATGGCGCTCTCGACGAAGCCGGAGCTGCTCCTTGCGGATGAGCCGACGACGGCGCTGGATGTCACGGTTCAGGCGGGCATTCTGAAACTGATCCGCAAGCTCAAGGAACAGTACCGGATGGCGATCCTGTTCATCACCCACGATCTGGGCGTCGTCTATGAAATGGCCGACCGCGTTCTGGTGATGAAGGAAGGCGTGCTGGTCGAGCAGGGGACCAGGGACGAGATCTTCCTTCGGCCGCGGCACGCCTATACGAAAAAATTGCTGAACAGCATGCCGCGCATTTACTTTCAGGAGTGAAATCCGGGGATGATCCAGCCGTTGTTAGAAGTAAAGGAGCTGCGCAAAGTATACCGCACCCCAAGCCGAACGGATTTTGTCGCCGTGGCGGGGGTTTCGTTCGCGCTGAACGAGGGAGAGACCCTGGGCATCGTCGGGGAATCCGGAAGCGGCAAAACCACCGTCGCCAAGATGATTGCGGGGATGATCCCGGCCACATCCGGCGAGATTCGGCTGCGGGGCGAGTTGCTCCGTGACAAGAGGGATTTGGAAAAAAAGCGCAGCATCCAGTACATTTTTCAAGATCCGGTCTCCTCTTTGAATCCCCGCATGAAGGTGAAGAAAATTCTGGAGGAACCGTTAAAACTGTATTTCAAAACGATGTCCAAAGCGGAACGGGAGCGGCGCATCGATGCGGTGCTGGAGGATGTGGGGCTAAGCCCCGTCTGCAAGGACCGCTATCCAAGGGAACTTTCGGGCGGCCAGTGCCAGCGGGTCGGCATTGCGCGGGCGCTTTTGGCCGAGCCCCGGGTGATCGTGTGCGATGAACCGACTTCGGCGCTGGACATGACCATTCAATCGCAGATTCTGGATCTGCTCAAGGATTTGCAGCAGCGGCACCACCTGTCCTATCTGTTTATTGCCCATGGATTGGAAGTGATCTACACCATCTCCCACCGCGTGCTGGTGATGCACCGGGGCGAGGTGGTGGAGACCGGCGATACGAAGCAAATTTTCCATTCGCCTTCGCATCCCTATACGCAGAGTCTGATTGATTCCATTCCCAAAATTCATATTCCCTATCACCAATATTAAGGAGGAAGCCTCATGAGTGTGATTCCGTTGCCGGAGTGGGATGAACTTTCGCAGGAAGCCCGCGAATTCTACGAAGAGCGCATCAAGACGCACGGAAGAGTAACGAATATGGTCAAGATGCTGCTTTATTCGATGCCCGCTTTTCGCGCGCTGGAATTTTATCCGGTTCGCAATGTGCTGATGGATATCATCGGGCCCAGGGCGACTTATCTGTTTTGCTACGCCATTTCGATGGAAGACGAATGCATCATCTGCACGACCTATCATGCGAAGCTGCTGAAGGAAATGGGAATCAAAGCGGAAGACTTCGAGTTTACGGATGTCGAAAAAGTGTTGATCGACTATGGCCGCGCCCTGGTGAGAAATCCGAACAACATCGACGAGCGCATCTACGCGGAATTGAAGCGGCTGTTCACGAAGGAACAGATCGTGCTGATTACGGCCGTCGGTTGCCGGATGATCGCCTCGAACCTGTTCAACAATGCGCTGAAGGTGGATCTGGATGAATATTTGTTTGACGTGAAATTCGAGAAGGATGAATTTTTGCCGAAGAATTCCGCAAGGAATCCTTAATATAATTAAATATTAAGGATAGAAATCAAAATTCGACAATCGTTTGGTGCTGGGAGGCGCCGGAATGCTGATCGATCTGAAGAAGCGGCTGCGGGAAGAGGAGATCCGCGAGCTCTTGGCCTGGTCCGTCTTCCCCGATCCCGGTCGGGTGGATGAGGTAATCGAGCGTTACGAAAGAAGCCCGGATTGGTCCATCGCGGGATTGGACGACGAAGAAGGAATTGTCGGGCTGATTGGCTATCGAATGGACGGCGGAGGGTCATTGGAAGTGTTGCACCTTGCCGTTGATCCGGAAGCACGGGGCGCGGGGCTCGGCAGATTGCTGCTGCTGGAGGCGATCGAGCGGGAGCGGCCGGCGGTTGTCGTGGCGGAAGCGGACGAGCACGCCGTGGAGTTTTTCCGGCGTGTCGGGTTTGTCGTGGAGAGCCTGGGCGAAGCCGCGCACGGAGAAGAACGGTTTCGCTGCGTGTTCGCAACGGATTACGGCGACGGACCGGAGGATTGACAACCGGGATCTGCATCCCGGCTTTTGATTTTCAGGCGGTTTCCAGGGCGTTCAGGATGGCCAGGTTGGCCTTTTCGTTTTGGCGATGGGCGAAGGTCAGCTTCCAGATGTCGGCGGCTTTCGCCGGGCATTCGCCGCACACGTCCACGCCGATCACGCGGGAACGGCGCGCCACCGCGCGAAGCAAATCGCGGAGGCGTCCCAGCGGCATTTCGCCCTGGTCCCAGTTGGTAACGGCGGATTCGCGATTCAGCACGTCTTTGTCGATGCTGATGTACAGGTCCAGGCCACCCAGGGCAGACGCCAGCTCCGCCGGATCGGTTTCGGCGGGCCAGAACCGGATTCGGCCGCGGGATGGCGGCGTCCGGCCGGCGCCTTCGTCAGTCGCCCCGACGATGTGCACCTCCCGCAAGCGGGGCAGCCGCTCCACCGCCTGGGAAACCCAGTTGCCGCACGAAAGCAGCCCAAGTTCGCCGCCTTTTCCTTTCATGTCCGAGTGATGGTCGAACAGAAGAAGCGTGAACGGGCGGTCGATTTTCTCCAGCAACAGGAAAGTGACATAGTGATAATTGCCGCTTCCGATGAATGTGATGCCCCGTCCGCGGTTGGCGGGCAGCCGGCGCCGGATTTCCGCCAGCGCATCCTCCGCGCACAGCAGGTTCGTCCCGGGAATGTCGGCCAGTTCCACCCACCGGTCCGCCCGGCGGCTCAATCGGGGCTGCATCAAGTAGGGTCCGTCAAAGTTCAGTATCGTCACCCCATGATCTCCCAATCCCATGGCCATCAACTTCCTTCCTCTTCGGTGAAATGAAATTGATGTTTCGCATGAGCCGGTTCATGATGATGAAATGGAACTTTGGACAGGTATTTTATTTCTACTTTAGCATTTTAGGGATTCGGATGAAATGGAAGAAACCCGTTTGTCATCAAGGAAGATATGAAACGATTCCACAACATCTGATGAAGTATTGACAATAATATGGATTATTGATCAAACTAAAGTGAGGAAACGATTCCAACTGTTTTGCGGAGGTTTTCGATGAATCGTCAAAAAATTACCATCAAAGACGTCGCAAAACACGCGGGAGTAGGGGTCGGAACGGTGTCGAGGGTGCTCAACCGTTCCGCGGGGGTGAGCCCCAAAGTCAAGGAACTGGTGGAAAAAAGCATCGCCGCCCTGGGCTATCAACCCGATACGCTGGCGAGAAGCCTGCGCACCAAAAGAACGAATACCATCGCCTTTTTCGTCAACGATATATCCAACGTCGCTTTTTCCACCATTGCCAAAGGCATCCATGAGGAATTGGAAAAGCACGGGTACAGCCTGCTGCTTTACAACACCGGGGACACGCGGGTGGAAGAGAAGATTCTGGAGTCATACAAGATCCGGAAGGTCGACGGAATGATCATTTCGCTCCAGACCGAGCGAAATTCGCATTTTGTCGAGCAAATCCTGGAAAGCGGGATTCCCTTCATCCTGCTGGACAGGGAGTTCCCGGGGACGAACGCAAACGCCGTGTTGTCCGATTATTACAACGGCATTCGCGAGGCGGTGGAATACCTGATTTCCCTGGGCCACCGCAAAATCGGCTATATCGGCAGCGGCAGGGAAATCCGTCCGGCCCGGGACAGCTTGCGCGGGTACCTGGATGCCATGAAGCTGAACCAACTGGCCGTTGACGAAGATTGGATCAAGCAGGGGGATTTTTCCGCCGGTTTCGGAGCCGCCGCTTCGGGCGAGCTGCTGGACCGGAAGGTGACGGCCATCGTCGCCTGCAGCTACCAGTTGCTCATCGGCACCATGGAGACGGTACGGGAGCGGGGCATCCGCATTCCCGGCGAATTGTCCGTCATCGGGTTCGAAGATTCCGATTTCGCCAGGCTGCTGAACCCGGCGATTACCGTCGTCAAAAGACCGCTGCTTCAAATCGGCAGGCAGATGGCCCATCTTTTGCTGCAGGAGATCAACGAAAAGGAGAGGAGTGAGCAGCCTGTCAAGCTGGTTGTGCCGACGGAATTGATCAAGCGGGAGTCGTGCGCTCCGCCGGGCGGAGCGAACTGATGGCATTTTCATCATATCAACCGGGAGGACTGCATCAAGATGAAATTGAGCGAACCGGATGTGCTGAAGACGTTTTCCACGCCCTTTGACAACCCTTTGGTCCCCAAATTCCCCATCCGCTTCCGAAACACCGAAATCCTGACGATACTCTACCGAACCGATCCGGCCTGCATCGAAAAGATCATCCCGGAACCTTTGGTCTGCATCAGCGATTGGGTGATCGTCCATTTCTACCACATGAACGACGCCGAGTGGTTCGGCAATTATTACGAATCCGCGGTGCAGGTGGCCGTGCAGCTGAAAGGAACGGACATCAAAGGTTCTTATTCCCCTTACCTGTATCTCGGCAATGACGGCGCCGTCGCGGCGGGAAGGGAAATTTACGGCCAGCCGAAAAAATTCGGCAATCCGTCGATCCGCATCGTGGACGATCTGATCATCGGACGCGTGGAGCGCAACGGCATCGACATCATGACCGGCACCTTGTGCTACAAGCAAAAAAGGTCTTCCATCGAGGAACTGACCAGCCTGATTCCTTTCACGCGCAACATCAACCTGAAAATCATTCCCCACATCGACGGGACGCCGGCGATCGCCCAGCTCACATCCAGAACGTTCGAGAATCTGGTCGTGCATGAATGCTGGCGCGGACAGGCGACGATGGAACTGAGACCCAACGCGCAGGCTCCGGTCTACAAGCTCCCCGTACTGGAGATGCTGGACGGCTTCTACTGGGTCTGCGACTTCACGCTGCCCATGGGCGAAGTGATTTACGATTATTTGAAGAAATGAGGCGGACGCCATGCGGGTTCAAAGCCACCATCCTTTGAACGTGGTCATCACGGACAGCAACTTTCAAAGCAACGAGCCGGAACGAAACGTGCTTGAAAAGGCGGGGCTTCGGGTCACCCAATTCCATTGCAGAACCGTTGAGGAGCTCAAGGAAGCCGGCAAGGACGCCGACGCCGCCTTGGTGCAGTTCGCCCCGGTCACCGAGGAAGTGCTGAAGGCGTGGGATCGGTGCCAAATCATTGTCAGGTACGGCATCGGCTACGACAACGTGGATATCCGGGCTGCGGAAGAACTGGGGATCCAGGTGTGCAACGTTCCTTCCTATTGCCTGGACGAAGTGGCCGATCATACCTGCGCACTCATCCTGGCTTCGCTGAGAAAAATCGTGCCTTTCCACGAATCGGTGAAGAGGGGCGAATGGGACGTCGAGAAAATCGCCAGACCCATGAAAAGCTTTGCCGACACGACGATCGGTCTGCTCGGATTCGGACGTATCGGCAGGAACGTTTGCCGGAGACTTGCGCCTTTCGGCTTCCGGCTGATGGTGTACGATCCCTATATGAAGCCTGGAGCGGAAAGCGAATTTGGCGCCGTGCGTGCGGAATCCCTGAGAACCATTCTGGGCGAGAGCGATGTCGTGTCCCTGCATTTGCCGCTCTCGCAGGAAACCCGTCACCTGATCGATGAAATGACGCTTCGGCTGATGAAGCCGGGCGCCGTGCTGGTGAATACCTCGCGCGGCGGGTTGGTGGATACGGTTGCGCTGGCGCGGGCGCTGCGGGAATACGCCATCGGATTTGCCGCTCTGGACGTGTTCGAGGAAGAACCGCTGCCGCCGGATCACCCCTTGCGGGCTTGCGGCAACGTGCTGTTCACGCCGCATGCGGCCTTTTACTCGGATGTTTCGCTGCTCAGGCTGCAGCAACAGGCGGCGGAGGAAATCGTCAGATGGTTTTCCGGCGAACCGTTGTCGTCGCCGGTCAACCGTCCGCGGAAACCTCGCCGTTAAGCCGCTGAGAAGGAAGGGGTCGCCCGTGCGGATCCAAAACGTCAGAGCGTTTACGGTGAACATTCCGCTGGAAAAGCCGATTTTCCTGGGCGGCTACCGGGTTTCCGCGCGGGAGTACGCCCTGGTGGAGATCGAAAGCGATACGGGCGCGAAGGGATACGGGTTCACCTTTACCCGCGGCGGAGACGTGTCCGCGGCGGTCGCGAAGCACCTCAAGCCGCTGCTTCTTGGCGAAAATCCCCTGATGACCGAGAAGATCTGGCAATCGATGTACCGGAACACCCGGTACAACGGCAAAAAAGGGTTGCTCATGCGGGCCGTCAGCGCCGTCGACATCGCCCTGTGGGATTTGAAGGGCAAGGCGTGCGGAATGCCGGTTTACCGGATGCTCGGGGGATACAGGGACGAAGTGCCGGCCATCCTCGCCTGCGGCTATTACCTGAGCGGCAAAACCGTCCGGGATCTGGCGGACGAAGTGAAGTTCTGGGCGGAGCGGGGGTTCAAGCTGATCAAAATCATGGCGGGAGGCGCCGCGTTCCGGGAGGATGTCGAAAGAATCCGGGCAGCCCGGCGGGCGCTCGGCGACGATGTGCCGCTTGCGATCGACGTCAACGGGGTCTGGACGAGCGTGAAGGACGCGCTGGATTTTGCCAGGGCGGTGGAGGACTGCCGGCTGTCGTTCATCGAGGAGCCGTTCCAGCCGGAGCAGTTGCCCGCCCTGAAAGCTTTTGCGGAGCGGGCGGACCGGAAGGTGGCCATCGGAGAAGCCGAGTCCGGCCGCTGGGCATTTAGGGATTTGCTGTCGGGCCAGGCCGTCGACATTCTCCGGCCGGATGCCACCCTGGCCGGCGGCATCAGCGAATGGATGAAAGTCGCCCATCTGGCGAGCGCCTGGGACATTCCGCTGCTTCCCCATTATTTTCCGTACGTCCATATCCATCTCGCGGCCGCGGCCGGCAACGCGGAGTATGTCGAGTTCGTGACGACGGAATACGGAATCAGCAACTTTGAGACCATCGTCAGAAACCGGCTGCCCATCGCGGACGGCATCGTCAAGGTCCCGCAGGACCCTGGGCTCGGGATTGAACTGGACTGGGAGCGGGTGGAAAGGTTTACGACAGAAGTTTTTCAGTAAGGATCAAAGTTGTGAATGGAACGGATGCGAAGGGTCGGAAAACCGCCGGATCGATCGCGCGGTTTGCCGGCTCTTCTTTTGCGTTATGCGGTCCATTTTTTGTCCGGATCACCGGCGCAAGCATTTGCCCGTGCATCTCCCGTTTGAGAAGCGTTGCGGTGGCGGACGTCGTCGCCCAGGCAATGTAGTTGAAAAATCGGCTACAATCCTTGCGCGGCCGCGGTCGCTCAGGCAATGTAGTCGAAAAATCGACTACAATCCTTGCGCGGACGGCGGTGTTGAGGCAATGTAGTCGAAAAATTGACTATAATCCTTTCGCGGCTGCGGTCGTTGGAGCCATGGAGTCAAAAAATCGACTATAATCCTCGCGCGGTCACCGTCGTTGCGGCGATGCGGCCAGCATTGGCGTGCGACGGGCTCCGCCGCGGGCCAAAACCTGCGGGTTGTCAAAAACGGCCCGTTCATTTTATGATGGGATCAACGGAATAACAACGTTGTCAATATCCAAAGAAAGGCGGATGGATCTCCGGTGCCCAGACCTTTCATGGATGAAAATTTCCTGCTGTCCAACTCGACGGCGGTGCGGCTGTTCCACGATTACGCCAGGGACATGCCCATCATCGACTACCACTGTCACCTGAGCCCGAAGGAAATCTACGAAAACAAAACGTACCGGAACATCACGGAAGTGTGGCTGTACGGCGACCACTACAAATGGCGGGTCATTCGGGCGAATGGCGTGGAAGAACGGTTCGTGACGGGCGACGCGGATGATTACGAGAAATTTCTCGCCTATGCCCGCACGCTGCCGATGACCATCGGAAACCCGCTCTACCATTGGTCGCACTTGGAACTGAGGCGCTTTTTCGGCATCGACGAGCCGATCAACGAAAAGAACGCGCCGGCCATATGGGAAAAGGCGAACGCCAAGCTGCAGGGGCCGGGGTTTGGCGCCCGCGACTTCATCACCAAATCGAAGGTGGAAGTGATCTGCACCACCGACGACCCGGCGGATACGCTGGAGTATCATATCAAGCTCCACGAGGACAAAACCTTCGGCGTGAAGGTGCTGCCGTCGTTCAGGCCGGACAAGGCGCTGGAACTGAACCGTCCCGGTTTCGTGGATTGGATCGGCAAGCTGGGACTGGCGGCGGGCGTCCGGATCGAAAACTATGACGACCTGCTCGCCGCCCTCCAGGCACGCGTGAAGTTTTTCCACGAAGTCGGCTGCCGGGTGTCGGACCACGCCCTGGACGAGGTGCCCTTCGTGGAAGCGACACGTGCGGAAGCGGCCGCCATTTTCGCCCGGGCGCTGAAGGGGGAAAGGGTCGGCGCGGAAGAAGAGCAGATGTACAAGACGCACACGCTGGTTTTCCTCGGCCGCCTGTACGCGGAGCGGGGCTGGGTGATGCAGTACCACATCGGCGCCCTGCGCAACACGAACTCCCGCATGTTCGCCTCCCTGGGCCCGGACACTGGCTACGATTCGATGCGGGACGGCGCCATCGCCTGGAATCTGGCCCGCCTGCTGGACGCGCTGGAGAAGGAAGACGCGCTGCCGAAGACGGTCCTGTACACCCTCAATCCGGCGCAAAACCATGTCATCGGGTCGATGATCGGCAATTTCCAGGGCGGCGGCATTCCGGGCAAAATGCAGTTCGGCACGTCGTGGTGGTTCAACGATACGAAGGAAGGCATGATCGCCCAGATGAAGACGCTGGCCGACGTGGGGGTGTTCGGGCGGTTCATCGGGATGCTCACCGACTCGCGCAGTTTTCTTTCCTATACGCGGCACGAGTATTTCCGGAGAATCCTTTGCAACCTTGTCGGCGAATGGGTGGAAAACGGCGAATTCCCCGCGGACATGGAGCTTCTTGGGACGATCGTGCAAAACATTTCCTACGGCAACGCGAAGGCGTACTTCCCGTTCGGCTGAGGCGGTGCAAAACGCAAAGCGGCGGGTGCGGCGTCAAGCAGCCCTGCCGCATGGTCATTTGGCAAACCGGATACTTGTGGCGTCCGTCCGGATCATGGTCCATCCGGGCGTCTTCGCTTCGGAGGAAACGAGAAAATGCGGGGAACTGTACTTTCGCTTTTGTCCCGTTTTCACGTCCAGCAGGGAAAAGGTCACGTCCGTTTCAGCCGGCTCCGCGGAACTGTCAAAGCGGTACTCTTTGAGCACGGCCGTCCGCTCGTCGATCCATCCCGCCACTTCGACGCTGCCCAGGCTTTCCGTATCCGCGGCCCTGACCGAGCTGAGCGGTCTTCCGTCCCGGTCGTAAAAGTCGATGCGGGCCGGCGCGATGAACAAATAGTCAATGTCTTCCGCCTTGATGCGTCTAAGGTCTGTTGGCGCGTTCGCGATCCAGGCGACCGTTCCGGTTTCATTCCATTCGACCTTTTGGGAAGGGTGCATTTCGCTTTCGGAAAGTTCCACCGTGCCCCGGAGTTTTCCCGTTTCGTCATAGAACCCCAATTTGCCGCTCTCGTCGTCAAACGCGAAGCGTTCCAGCGTCGGCGAAGGGAACAGGGAAGGATAGCCCGCGGTCGAATGCGGGATGACGGGGAACCGTTCGGGATGAAACCGGTCGGTTCCGCCCGCCAGATCAAAGATCCAGACGTTTCCTTCCTCGCTCTGCAGCAAAATCCGTTTCCGGTCCCTGCTCCACCTGTGCATGTAGATTTTTTCCCCTGTTCCGGCCTGCCAAAAAGCCTGCCGCAGGCGTTCGATTTCCCCGTCCGGTCCGATGGCGGACAGATGGAAGACCACCCCGTCCGCGGCGACTTCCGGTTCCAGGAAAAGGGCGCGGCCGTCGTCCATCGCGCCCAGGATGCCGATGTTGCCCACGAACGCGTTGTACCCTTCATTTTGGTTGAGAGGCATCCATTGGGTGAAGATCGTTTCCGCACGCAGGGTTTCGGGTTGCACGCGGACCACCGCATGGCCTTGCATATTGATCCCGTACCTGGGGATGCGGGCGTACACGTAAAGATCGGGTCCCGTCTGGACAAAGCTCGGGTACTCCGCCCATTCTTCTCCCACCGCCCGCAAAACAAGGGTTCCGTCTTCTTCCGTCACGGTCCACCTGGGGGGAGAAGGCGGCGTCGCGGGCAGCGGCGGTTCCGGATTGTCCGTCCGCGGTTCGGGGGGGACGTTCGCCGGAATTGCCGTTTGCGATTGAAGTGCCGCCGAGGATTCCGGCTGTTCGGAAGAAGCCGGGGACGGACGTTCCGCTTGCAGATCCGCGGTTCCCGCTTTGCCTTCGCACGATGCGCACAGCATCAGCGCGAGCAGCACGGACGGGACCAGACCCAGCCGCATTTTCATTTTTTACCACCCCGTCGTCATTAGACGGATCTGGAAGCAAAAGGTTGCTCGAAACAAAAAAACAACCTCCCGCATGAGCTTTTTCGCGGCGGAAGGTTGGATTCAAGGCGCGGGAGGCGCCGTGGACGCGCGTACCGCCAGTTCCGGTTCCAGGGTGACGCCGCTTTTGTTTTCCGGCCGTTCGATCAGGTCGACGAGCCTGGCGGCGATGGTTTCGGCCAGCTTTTCCGCCGGCACCCCCGCCGTCGTCACCGGCACGTCCACCTCTTCGGCGAGAGGGATGTTGTCGTAACTGACGACGGACAGTCCGCGCGGAATCGCCAGCCCCGCTTCCAGCGCGGCGCGCACGATGCCGCGGGCCAGGTCGAGGCTGCCGGTGATGACGGCGGTGGGAAGCGGCTGTCTTCCAAGGATCGATTTCATGGCGAGATAGCCGTCGTGAAACGCCATCCCTTCGGTGGCGAGCACCGTGTCCTCCGGGCAGGGAAGGCCCAGCGCGGCCATTTCCCGGCGGAAGGCGGCGATTTTTTCTTCCTGCAGCGGATCGTATTGCGCCGGGCGGCCGACATACACCACGCGGCGGTGGCCAAGTTCCGCCAGATGGCGAACGGACAGCCGGATCGCCCGGCTGCGGTTGACGTCCACCGTCGGAAACGGCGTCCGTCCCGCCGTACCGTACACCAGGATCGGAATCCGGTCAAACGCGGCGCGCTCGTCAAGGGGCGGCTTTTCCCCGCGGTCGTCGAAAACCAGGATGGCGTCCACCTGAAAACGCCGGAACACGTCGACGGCGGAACCCGCCTCGTTGATGGAAAACAGCGTGACATAGCCAAGGCGCTCCAGCTGCGCGTTGATGCGGGTGATCAGGTAGGAAAGGGCCGTCCGCTCCACCGAAGGCCAGACGACGCCGACCGCCCAGCTTTTGCGGGAGACGAGGCGCCGGGCGGCGAAGTTCGGCTGGTAGCCCAGCTCCCGGGCGACATCCAGGATGCGCCGTTTCGTTTCTTCCCTGACGAGGGGGCTGTTTCGGAGCGCCTTGGACACCGTGGAAAAACTGACCCCGGCGCGTTCCGCGATATCTTTGATAGTCACCATGAAAATATCACCCCTGGGGGGAGCCAACAGAGAAACAACGTTGTTATCCCTATCTTAATATACTTTTTTCCGCGGGGAAAGCGTGGACACACGGCCCCGGATCGGGTATGATGGGGGATGACAACGTTGTTATTCCGTGTCGGGAATAAGGAGAATCGGAAGAGAGGCGGAGACCTGGCGAATGAACCTCTTTGATCTGACGGGTACGGTGTCGGTGGTGATCGGCGGCAACGGCGTGCTGGGCGGCGCCATGTCGGAGGCGCTGGCCATGGCGGGCTCCAGGGTGGCCGTGGTCGGCCGCAACATGGAGAAGGCGGAGGCGGTATGCGCCCGGATCGCCTCGAAGGGCGGCACGGCCGTTCCGCTGGCGGCGGACGCCACGAAGCGGGAGGATCTGGAGAAGCTGCTGGATGACGTCCTGCAGTGGGGCGGCCGCGTGGACACGCTGATCAACGCGACGGGCGTCAACAGCAGCACGCCGTTTTTCGAGCTGACCATGGAAGAATGGGACCGGATCATGGACGTCAACCTGAAAAGCGTCGTCATGGCTTGCCAGATTTTCGGCAGGCGCATGATCGACCAGGGCGAAGGCGGTTCGATCATCAACATCTCCTCGGTGTCGTCGGACCCGCCGCTGTCGAGGGTGTTTACCTATTCCGCTTCCAAGGCCGGCATCAACAACATCACGAAGTTCCTGGCCCGGGAATTCGCGCCGCACAACGTCCGGGTCAACGCTATCATCCCCGGGTTTTTCCCGGCGGAACAAAATCGCAAGATCCTGACCCGGGACCGCGTGGAGTCGATCATGCGGCACACGCCGATGGGGCGGTTCGGCGAGCCGGAAGAGCTGCAGGGCGCGGTGATCTGGCTGGCGTCGAAAAAAGCCTCGTCCTTTGTCACGGGCGCCCTGGTCCGGGTGGACGGCGGCTTCGGCGCGATGACGATCTGACGGCCGATTGGCCAAAGGCAAACAAGAAAAAGCATCCAAGAGAAAGGACCGTTCACACATGACCCGAAAGGGCACCGTGGTGCTGGCCGTGGACATCGGCACGACCAGCACGAAAACGCTGGCGGCGGACGAAACGGGCCGTGTGCTGGCCGAGCATTCCGTCGCCTATCCGATGCATTCGCCCCAGCCCGGCGCGGCGGAACAGGATCCGGACGAAATTTGCGAAGCCGTGCTGGAGGGGCTGGCCGCAGTGATGCGCCGCGCAAGCCTCCGCGCGGACGACGTGCTCTGCGTGTCGCTGAGCTCGGCCATGCACAGCCTGATCGTCCTGGACCGGGAAAACCGGCCGCTTACTCGCAGCATCACCTGGGCGGACCAGCGGGCCGCGGCCCAGGCGGAGCGCCTGGCGGCGGACGGTACGGGGCTATCCGTCTACCTGCGGACGGGCACGCCGATCCATGCGATGTCGCCGCTGGTGAAACTCATGTGGCTGAAGGAGGCGCGGCCCGACATCTGGCGTCGGGCGGCGCGTTTTGCCGGCATCAAGGAATATGTCGTCCACCGGCTGTTCGGCGAATGGGTGATGGATCATTCGTTGGCCAGCGCCACCGGATGTTTCAACCTGTTTACGCTGGCGTGGGACGAACAGGCCTTGCGCCTGGCGGACGTGCGCGAAGAGCAGCTTCCCCGCCCCGTGCCGACGACGCACATTCTTACGGGTCTTGACGGGGAAGCGGCGCGGCGCACGGGCCTTGCGCGGGAGACGCCCTTTGTCGTCGGGGCCTCCGACGGCACGCTGGCCAACCTGGGCGTCGGCGCCCTGTCGCCCGGCGTGCTGGCCGTGACCATCGGCACCAGCGGAGCGGTGCGCGCGGCGGTGGACCGGCCTTCGCCGGATCCGCAGGGACGCCTGTTCTGCTATGCGCTGACGGAGCGGGAGTGGATCGTCGGCGGCCCCACCAACAGCGGGGCCATCGCGTTGCGCTGGATGGCGGACCGGGTGTGCCCGGACCGCCCGCTGGAGGAAGCGGCGGAACTGGCGAAATCCGTTCCGCCGGGCAGCGACGGGCTATTGTTTTTGCCGCAGCTGGCCGGGGAACGGGCGCCGTTCTGGAATCCGCTGGCGCAGGGCGTCCTGTTCGGGCTGACGCTGTCGCACGGCAAGGCCCACCTGATCCGCGCGGCGATGGAAGGCGTGCTGTTCCAGATCCGCGCCGTCGTCGCCCCCGTGGAGAACATGACGGGGAAAGCCCGGGAAATCCGCGCCTCGGGCGGCTTTGCCAGGTCGCCGTTCTGGTGCCAGATGCTGGCGGACATGATCGGGACCCCCGTGCTCGTGCCGGATTCGGTGGAAGGGTCGGGTCTGGGCGCGGTGTGGCTCGGCCTGCACGCCCTGCGGACGCCGGATCGGCCGCTCACGGTTCCGGAGCCGGCGGGGGGCACGCGCTACGAACCCGACGCCAGCGTCCACGCCCGGTATTCGGAGCTGATGCCGCTATATTTGGAACTGTACGAAAGGCTGAAGGAGCCGATGCGCACCATGTGGGCTTTTCGCCAGACCGCTTCGGCGTCCGGCGCCGGACCGGCGTGATTCGGCAAGGAGGAAGAATGATGGCGCAAGTTCAACCAGGCGAAACTTCCGCCCCGGACGCGGACGCCGGACGGGAACCGGCCGCGGGGGGCGGGCTGAATCCGGTCACGGGTGACGGGTTGAAAACGGCCGCAGGGACCGGGCCGAATCCGGCCGCGGGTGACGGACTGAATCCGGCCGCGGGTCCCGGGTCAAACCCGGACACGGGAACCGGGACCGAAGCCGGCGTTGGAGCCGGGCCGAATCCGGCTTTGGCAACCGGAAAGACGGCGGAAGAGAAATACGCGCAGCTGATCCGCATTTTGCGGGACATGGAGTCGGTTCTGGTGGCGTTCTCCGGCGGCGTGGACAGCACGTTTTTGCTGGCGGCCGCGCTGGAGGCGATGGGACCCGGCCGCGTGCTGGCGGTGACGGCGGATTCGGAAACGTATCCGTCGGAGGAACTGGATGAAGCGAGACGGCTCGCGGCGCTGCTGGGTGTGAAGCACGAAGTGATCCACACGAGCGAGTTGGACATCCCGGGCTATCGGGAAAACACCAGCAACCGGTGCTATTTTTGCAAGCAAAACCTGTTCGAACACCTGCGCCCGCTGGCGGAACGCGGAGGATACCGGCACGTCGTGTTCGGGCTTATCGCCGACGACATGGGCGATTACCGGCCGGGGGTCCGCGCGGCGAAGGAGCAGGGCGTGCGCGGGCCGCTGCAGGAAGCGGGGCTGACCAAGGAGGAAATTCGCGCGCTGTCGAAGGCCAGGGGACTGCCGACCTGGAACAAGCCTTCCTTTGCCTGCCTGTCGTCGCGCATCGCCTACGGGGAACCGATCACCCTCGAAAAACTCGGCCGAATCGGCGAGGCGGAGCGTTACATCCGATCCCTGGGCGTCCGCCAGGTCCGGGTGCGCACCCACGGGGACATCGCCCGGATCGAGGTGGAGCCGCCGGACATGGAGCGGATCGTCGCCCGGGCGGCCGAAGTGTCGGAACGCCTCAAGAGCCTCGGCTATTTGTACGTGTCGCTGGATCTGGCCGGATACCGCAGCGGGAGCATGAACCGTTCGCTGAAGACGGGGAGCAATGCGGATGAACCGGTTTGAGGATATGGATTTTGTCAAGCTGGATGTGGGCCGCGAGGAGCGGACCGGACATCCGGAAGTGGTGTTTGGCGTCGGCAAGACGGCGGAACAGGTGGAGGCGATTTTCCTGCGGCTGGTGCAGGTGCACGGCCGCGCCCTGGCCACGCGGGCGACGAAGGAGATGGCGGACAGGGTGCAGGCGCGCCTGTCCGGAGCGATGTACGACCCGGTCTCCCGGCTCATCCGTTACGGGGAGGGCCGGCGCCTGCCGGGACGCGTCGCGGTGGTCACCGGCGGCACGGCGGACATCCCGGTGGCGGAAGAGGCGGCCGGCACCGCGGAGTGGATGGGGTGCGAGACGGACCGCATCTACGACGTGGGCGTGGCCGGCATCGACCGGCTGCTGGCAAACCGCGACCGCATCCGGGAAGCGTCGGTGGTGATCGCCGTGGCGGGGATGGAGGGCGCGCTGGCCAGCGTCGTGGGCGGTTTCGTCCGCCGTCCCGTCATCGCGGTGCCGACGTCGGCCGGCTACGGCGCCCATTTCCAGGGTGTGACCACGCTGCTGGCGATGATGAGCTCCTGCGCCCCCGGCGTCACCGTGGTCAACATCGACAACGGGTTCGGAGCGGGCTATCACGCGGCCATGATTTTGCAGCTGGCGGCGGAAACGGGGACGGTCAAATAAGACGGGAAGGTGATCCTTTTTGCGCTACCAACCGGTTCATGATTTTCTTGCCGGCGGGCGGGCGCCCGAAGGGGGAGAAGTCCGCGTCTATCCGCGTTCCCTGCAGACGCACGGCGCGACGCGGGTGCTGATGATCCGGGACGGCGGGGAGAAGAAGCTCGCCGCCGCGGGCACCGGACCGCTGTTTGACGATCTGGAAGGAGAGGCGAAGGACGGCCTCAAGCTTTGCGGGCTCAGCCGGGAAAACCGCCAGGTGCTGAACCGGTATTTCCCGTTCACGGTGCCGCGGGCGTTCGGCAAGCGGACGACGACCATCGGTCTGGGCGACCGCCTCGGCCGCGCGGGTCCCGGACAGATCCGGGCGGTGCGGGGGCGGAACGTCCGACCGGTGCTGGCCCAGCAAAGCGTCCGCGAGCTGACGCTCACCGGCCGCACCTTCGCCGATATCATCGACGCCGCGGCGTTCGCCGTTTTTCAGGAAGGCTACACGGAAGGATACGGGGCGGACGGCGACCATCTGAAGCGGGAAGAAGACATCCGCGCGGCGCTGGGCCTCGGCTTCACCATGCTGACCCTCGATTGTTCGGACATGATCGACAACGGGGCGGCCGTCGCGGACGCGGAGGATGTGCGGCGGCGCTACGACGCGTTCCCCGAATCGGTGCGGCGCCGCTACGAGTCGGCCTATCTGGGCAAGACGTTCCGCGTGGGCGAACATGAACTGCGTTTTGAAGAGAGCCGGCTCATGCGGGATGTGCTGGTGTATCATCGGGCGATCGAATTCATGGTTTATATTTATGAAACTTACATCCGCAACGCCGGCAGGGAGATCGACTTCGAAATTTCCATCGACGAGACGATGACGCCCACCACGCCGGAGTCGCATTTTCTCGTCGCGTCGGAACTTGCGGCCGCCGGAGCGGATCTGTTCAGCATGGCGCCCCGCTTCATCGGGGAATTCCAGAAGGGCATCGACTACATCGGCGACAAGGCGGAATTCGAGCGGCAGCTGGCCGTGCATGCCGCCGTCGCCGACCATTTCGGCTACAAGCTGAGCATCCATTCGGGCAGCGACAAATTCAGGGTCTTCCCGGACATCGGGCGGCACACCCGGGGAAGGTTCCACATCAAGACCGCGGGGACGAACTGGCTGGAGGCCGTGCGCATCATCGCGCGGGCCAATCCCGGCTTGTACCGGAGGATGCACCGGTATGCCCTGGAGCGGTACGAGGATGCGAAAGCCTACTACCACATCGGCGCGGACCCCGCAAAAATCGCCCCGCTGGGCAAGACGGAAGACGCCGCGCTTCCCGAATACTTAAGCGACGACAACGCCCGGCAGGTGCTTCACATCGCCTACTGGCTGATCCTGCAGGGCAAGGACGACAAAGGAGCGTACCTGCTGCGGGATGAGTTTTTCCGCACGCTGGACGCCCATGAAGAGGAATACGCCCAAGCGCTGGAAGCGCACATCGGCCGGCATCTGGATCTTTTGGGCGTGCCGCGGGCCGGCGGGGAAACCGGAGGCTGACGGCGAACAGCCGCAGTACGGCAGTACGGGCGAAGAAGGCTGAAAAAACGCAAGGCGGTGTTGACAGACGTGAATGCGAGCGAGGGCAAAGCCGCTCCAACGGGAAAACCGGCCGCTTCTCCCGCCGGGATGCGGAGCGCAGGCGCCGTAAGCGCTGCGCGCATCCTGAAATTTTTCCTGCCGCTGGGACTTTCCGCGAGTCTGGTCACCCTGTCCCACGTGATCATCAACGGGACGCTGGCGCGCGCTCCGCAGCCGGAGCTGGTCATCGCCGGATACGCCATCGCCTTTAGCATTTTCGGTCTCACGGAACGCCCGGCGGTGCTGCTCCGGCAGACGGGTTCGGCGCTGATGCGGGACCGGACGGGTTTCCGTGCCCTGGGCCGGCTCGCTTTCTGGCTGATCGTGCTCATCGTACTCATCGGTTCGGCCATCGCTTTTACACCTTTGGGATCCGCATTGATCCGATGGGGGTTCGGCGCGGATGACCGGCTGGTCGCGTCCGCGCTGAACGCCTACGGCGTCATCGTATTTGTCAGCGTGTTTTCGGCCCTCCGCTGCCTTTATCACGGCGTGCTCATCAGGGATCGCAACACGAAATGGCTGACGCTGGGCATGCTGATCCGGCTCGGCGTCATGTACGCCGTGTCCGTGATCATTCTGGAGACCGGCGTGCCCGTAAGCGGCGCCGCGGGTTCCTTCATTTTCCTGATCGGGATGGCGACGGAAGCGGCGTTCGGCTATTTCGAGGGAAGGATCGCGGTCCGCAAACTGCCGGAACGCGATCCCGCTTCAAAGGTGACGAGGGCGCGGGACATCTTCCCGTTTTACCGGCCCCTTGTCCTGTCCTCCTTCATTGCGGTGATTGTCTTGCCGGCGATCAACGTCGTGCTGGGCAAAACGGAGGACATGAATCTGGCGATCGCTTCCTATGCGGTGGCCTCCAGCGTCACGAATCTCGTGCTCAGCTTTTTCAGCTACTCCCACCAAATGGCGCTGCAATTTTTCCAGCACGATTCCCGGACCACCGTGCGGGTCTCCGCGGCGATCAGCGTCGTGCCGCCGGTGCTCGTGGCGGTCCTGGCGTTCACCCCGGCCGGATACTGGCTGCTGCGTCTCGTGGTCGGCGCGGAGGGACAATTGCTGGCGGAAAGCCTGGCGGTGCTCAAATTTTTCTTGCCGTATGCCGCGCTGTTTGCCTGGGTTGATTTTTGCCAGGGGCTCATGATGTTGTTCAACCAGACGAACATTCTCGTCAAGTCCCAGGCGGCCAATGTGCTCGCGGTCATTGCGGCGCTGTCCGTCGCCATAGCCGCGGTACCGGAATGGAACGGCCGCATCGGCGCCTTGGCCATGTCCGCGGGTTACGCCTCGGAACTGATCGTATTGCTCGCCGTGCTTTGGATCTTCCACAAGCGGCGGCAATTGACAACTCCATGAGCAGGGGGGTTTGGACATGAAATCCTATGCCATTTGCGGCGTCAGCAACCGGGCCATCGGCATGTTCCTGAAGCCGATGACCGGAGCGTTCCGGCAGTACGCCAAAGTGGCCGCGCTGCTGGACAGTGACCCGCTCCGCCACCGGATCTGCAAATCGCTGTTGCCGGACCTTGCCGATGTGCCCGAATACGGCCCCGAAGATTTCGAACGGATGGTTCGGGAAACGAAACCGGACGTCATCGTCGTAGCCGGCCGTGACGACACCCACGCGAAATACATCGTCAAGGCGCTGCAGCATGACCTGGATGTGATCACCGAGAAACCGATGGCCACCACCGCGGAGGATTGCCGCAAAATCCTGGAAGCCGAAGCGGCCAGCCGGGGAAAGGTCATCGTCACCTTCAATTACCGCTACAACCCGATCCATGCCAGGATCAAGGAAATGATCCTCGAGGGCAAGCTGGGCCGGATCGTGTCCGTCGATCTCAACTGGTACATCGACACCTACCACGGCGCCAGCTATTTCAAGCGCTGGAACCGGGTTCGCGCGCATTCCGGCGGCCTTTCCATCCACAAAAGTTCCCACCATTTCGATCTCGTCAACTGGTGGATCGGCCAGAAGCCGGTGGAGGCGTTCGCGTACGGCAAGCTCAATTTCTACGGGCGGGACGGCGAGCTGAATCCCGCCAAGGCCGACGGCCGCCATTGCGGCACCTGCGACGTGCGCGGCAGCTGCGCCTACTACCGCCGATGGAGCACCCGTACCGACGACATCATCGCCAAGGACGACCATATCGGCGCCCTGCCGACGGAAACGAGCAACGCCTATACCGGCTATCGCCCGGACATGTGCATCTTCGATTCGGAGATCGACATCGAAGATACGTATGTGGCCACGGTCCGATACGACGGCGGCGCGATGCTCAGCTACTCGATCCTGTTTTCCGCGCCGTTCGAAGGCTACCGGCTTGCGGTCAATGGCACAAAGGGACGCCTGGAGACGCAGGAATTTCACAATCCGACCCGTGTCCCGTTCCCGGTGCCGGAACAGACCATCGACTATTTCCCGTTGTTCGGCTCGCGGGAAACGATCGGCGTCGTGCGGCGCGAGGGCGGCCACGGCGGCGGGGATCCCGCGCTGATCGAAGATCTGTTCCTCGGTCCCGATCCGCAGCGCGAATATCCCATCCTGTCCGGAAGCGAAGACGGAGCCTATGCCGTGGCCACGGGAGAAGCGGTCTGGCGCTCCGTGAAGAGCGGGCAGCCGGTGCGCATCGACAGGCTGCTCGGCAAAGAAGTCCAGGGGTAAAAGACGAGGCGTAAAAGGCCGGGCCGGTCCGAATCGCGGAAAACGCCGGGCAACCCGTCCGTCCGGGCTTGTGTTTTGCGGGGATGTTCTAGTACTATCGGAATGAAAGCATTCCTGCGAAAAACAAGTATTGAGCGGAACCGGTCCGATACCGGGGGATGTCATTGGATACCAGAAGCGTCGCGTTCTTTGATTCGGGCATCGGAGGTTTGTCCGTGCTGGCCGAGGCGCTTCGCCGCCTGCCGAACGAGAACTACCTGTATTACGCGGACACGCGCAATGTGCCGTACGGACGGAAAAGCCGGGAGGAAGTCCGCGCGCACGTGATGGAGGCGGCAGCGGAGATTATGGGATATAACGTCAAGGCCCTGGTGGTCGCCTGCAACACGGCCACCAGCGTCGCCATCCGGGATCTTCGCGCCGCCTATGATATTCCGATCATCGGCATGGAACCGGCCGTGAAGCCGGCCGTGGCGATCACGTCGGCGGCGGGCAAACGGGTGCTGGTGCTGGCGACACCGCTGACGCTGGGCCTGGACAAGTACGCCGAGCTGGTGTCGCGCGTGGACGACGGCAACGTGGTCGATTCCCTCGCGCTGCCCGAGCTTGTGGAAAAATGCGAGCGGCTGGAGTTTGACGGGGAAGAGGTGCGCGGCTATTTCCGGGACAAACTGGCCGGCACGGACCTTGCGCAATATGCCGCCGTCGTGCTCGGCTGCACGCATTTTCCGTTCTACAGGCCGGTGCTGGAACGGCTGCTGCCGCCCCATATCCGTCTGCTCGACGGAGCGGAAGGCACGGTGCGCCGCCTGAAGCAGGTGCTGGAGGAAAACGATCTGCTTCATCCGGCGGGAAGCGGCAAGGTGACGTTCCTGTCCTCCGGCGGGGACATGAAAGCCCTTCGCCGCATGGAACAGGCGTTTGACCACATCCGCCGCAACGCGGAAAAAGCGGTGAACGGGTGAAGGGCGAGCGATTCATGTTTTGCGGCGGGGTGCCATATGGATAGAAGGTGAAAGCGGCGATTCGCCGCTCCCAAAAAAAATTGCCCCAAAAAGAGGGACAACCCATGGTGCTGGAAGTCACCGCTTTCACCGTCCGCCCGGAAGAAATCAACGCTTTCGAAAGCCGATTCCGCCGCGCGTCCGGCCTTCTCGCCAGTGTGCCGGGATATGTGCGGCACGAACTGCACAAGTGCGTGGAGACGGACGGGAAGTATCTCATGTTCGTCCAATGGGCATCCATCAGCCAGCACGCCGCGGGCTTCCGCCGGTCGCCGGCCTACGCCCAGTGGCGCGAGCAGCTTGATCCGCTGCTCGACGCCGAGCCGCAAACCGAACATTATGTGTCCATTCGCGTCCGCTGAGGGCGCGTTTTTTTCACCGCGGTTCCCGGTCAGGATTCCGCGTGGCGGCGGATGATCGGGGGAATTTCCCTAAGGGACCTTACGGTCTCGAACACGCCGCGCGGCTTGATATTGATGGGCACCACGTTGTAGGACCATTCCCCTTCGTGCTTCATGTACAACACGTGCAGGCCGCAGGCGAGCGCCGGCAGCACGTCGGTGCGCACCGAGTTGCCGATCATCCAGGTGCGGGCGGGGTCGCAGGAGACGGCCTTCAATATTTTGCGCAGATCGGATTCGCTCTTGTGGCGCCGCACGTACACGCGGTTCCCGAAATGGCGTCCGAGGTTCAGCTTGCGGACTTTCTGCCGCTGGAAACGGGCATCGCCGCCCGTGTACAGATGCAGCACATGGCCCTGGGAGGACAGCGCCTCCAGCGTCTCCTCCACATGGGGGTAAGGTTCGATTTCCCGTTCAAAGACGGACATGCCGAGCCGCCGGATCTCCCGTTCTTCCTCCGGGGAGGGTTTCTCGCCGGCAACGGCGCAAAAATGCCGGTACGTGTCCACGAGGGACTGCGGAAAATGGTCCGGCTTGAATCCGAGCACCTGGATGCCGGCGATGTCGATCTCCGCCTGCTTCTCCAGGACCGCTTTGCGCGTCAGGGCGAGGAAGGGGAACAGGGACATGATCCGCTCGGCGAATTCGTCCAGGACGGCCTGAAAATACTTGTTGCAATGCACCAGGGTATCGTCCAGATCGAAAAACAGATGCTGCTTCATGCGTTGGCTCCTTCCGGTCCGGTGCGGGAAAAGCACTTCGAATCCCGTTCCCATTATGAACAGAAACCTCGCATGATGCAATCCGCGAACGCCGGAGCTTGCGCCGTCTAGGCACCGTACCGGGCGATCGACTCCTGCAGGCGGCGCCGGATGAACGAAATCCGCTGGCGCACATAGAAGTCGTAGCTGCCGCCTCTCAGATCGCCGGGCTGAAGGCGGCTTCCCGTTTCGTTATCCACGATCTCCAGCCTGCCGTCCTCGTAAAACTTGAACGTCAGATCGCGTCCCGGATACGCCCCCCTGGCCGGTTCCACATAGCGAAAACGTTGGCAGCCCGTCATCCCGTTCGACCCCGCTTTCCTTTCAAATGAAGGAGAACGAATGTTCCCGTTTCCATTATAGCAAACATTTGTTCGTATGGAAAGGGGCCGGCACATGAAATAAACTGAAAATGAAAAAACAACGGATAAGTCTTCATCAGCCCTGGAGGAGTTTTCATCGCCATGATCGAGATCGTTGGCCTGACAAAACGGACAACCGAAGGAAAAATTTTGCTGGGCGGCATCCGCGCGGAACTGGAGCCGGGCACCGTGGTCGCCCTCGCCGGCCCGAGCGGGAGCGGCAAATCGCTGCTCCTGAAATGCCTGGCGCTGCGGGAACCGTGGACTTCGGGGGAGTACCGCTGGAACGGGGAAAACGTGCTGAAGGAAAGCGCACTGAAGCGGTGGAAAATCCGGCGGCAAATCGCTTACCTGGAACAGAAGCCGGTGCTTTTGGAACGCCAAACCGCCCTGAAAAACGTCATCGTCGGCGCGGTGGGACAGACTCCCTGGTGGCGCCGCGTCACCGGCATGGTGCGCAACGACGATTACCTGGGCGCCATGGATGTGCTGGAACAGCTCGGCCTTTTGGACCGCGCCCATTACAAGGCGGAAAAGCTGAGCGGCGGGGAACGCCAGCGGGTGGCCATCGCCCGGGCCATCGTGCACGGCGCCCGCCTGCTGCTGGCCGACGAACCGGTGTCCGGGCTCGATCCGCATGCTTCGGAGGCCGTTTTGGCGCAGCTGAGGCAAATGTGCAAGGAACGGCAAATCGCGGCCGTCTTGGCGCTGTACCGTTGGGATTGGGCGGAAAAATACGCGGACGAGATCTGGGGACTGAAGGACGGAAGGCTGGAGCTGCGCGTCAGGGGACGCCGGCTCACGGAGGCGGAAAAGGCGAAGCTGTCCTGAGGCGGGACCGTGAGGCAGGACCGTGAGGCGGGAACGGATCGAGGCGGCTGCCGGCCGCCCCGTCCGCACCCGCCGTCGTCCCGTCAGCGTTCCGCCTTGGCCTGCGCCGCCTTGCCGGGCGCCGGTTTTTTCAGCAGCGGCAGCGAGAATAGCAGCGTAATCGCGCTTCCGGCCGCGCCGAAACCGAACAGGCGGGCGAATCCTTCGTAGGGTTCGGAGGCCGCGTAGAACAGCCCGCCCATGACGGTGACGCCGATGGCCGTGCCAACGTTGCGGGAAAGCAGCTGCAGCGACGTCGACACGCCCTTTTCGTGCGGGCCGGCCAGCATCTGGGAACAGATGGTGCCGACGGTGCTGAGCAGGCCGAACGCCAGGCCGAGGACGAACATGACCCCGGCCGCGAAGAGCGCTCCCGAGCCTTTGCGGAGCAGCATGAGAAGCAGGCCGCTGGCGACCAGCAGCGCGCTGCCCGTCACCAGGAGACGCGGATAGCCGTATTTGAGAATCCATTTGCCGGCCGGCACGGAACAGAGCATCCATCCCGCGGTCATACCCAGGAGCACGGCGCCGCTGACGAACACGGAATAGCCTTCGTGCTGGAGAAACATCGGCACGAAGCTGCCCACGCCGAACAGGGCGGTGCAGGACAGGAACGCATTCAGCGTAATCCAGCGAATCTCCCGGTTCCGGAGCAGCGTCATCGGAATGATGGGGGACGCCTGGCGCCGTTCGTACAGGATGAACGTCGCCAGAATGCCGAGCCCGATCGCGCACAGGACCGCCCGGTTCGGCACTTCCACGGTGACGAGCAGCACCAGGATGATGCCGGCGGCGAACAGCCCGGACCCGACGTAGTCCACCCGGGACGGCTTCGGCTGGTACGTTTCGCGGTAAGACAGCAGGAACAAAAACGAAACGAGGCAGATCGGGATGTTCACCCAGAAAATCCACCGCCAGCCCACCGTCTCCAGAAAAAGTCCGCCCAGAAACGGCGCGACCAGCGCGGAAATCCCCCACATGGCGTTGAACACCGCCTGGATCTGGCCGCGTTTTTCAATGGGGAACAGGTCTCCCGCGATGATGGGAGGGAAAGGCAGAACAAGCCCGGCGCCGATTCCCTGGATGGCGCGGTAGATCACCAGCCCGATCATGGAATCGGCCAATCCGCACAGCAGGGAGCCGACCAGAAAGATCAACAGGCCGACGGCAAACACCCGCTTGCGGCCGAACAGGTCCGCCAGCCGGCCGGCGATGGGCGTCAGCACGGTGGAGAAAATCATGTAGGAAGCGAACGTCCAGGCGTACCACTGGTGGCCGCCCAGCGTGTCGGCGATGCGCGGCATGGTCGTGTTCAGGATGGTGGTGTCCATCGCCCCGATCAGCATGGCGAGGACGATGCTGGTCAGGATCACGGCGCGCTGCAGCCGCGATGCCCGACTGCCGGAAACGAAGCCGCTTGCCGCGCCGTTCCTTGCTGCGGCGTGATGATGGTGTTGCGTCATGACGGATCACGTTCTCCCTGTTCTGGCGCCCAAAATGGATTTGGAACCATTATCGTCCCAGGGCAAACGCACGGTCAAGTCCTTTCCCGCGTGAAACGGGCGCACATTTGCTTTTTTCCGCCGTTTGCAAGGATCCGCCGTTTCGACGGCGTCCGCAAGTTTTCCATGATATCCGGAAGAAAATTTGCAATTCAACGAGAAGTTTATAATACTAATAGTATATAATGTAGGAGAAAAATTGATGTTTTAACATCGCATTGCATCCCGAAAGGAGCCTGCCCGCAACATGGCAACATTGCCCAGAGTCAACGAATCCGGCTTTTTCGAAATCCGGCTCGAATCCATCGGGGGTCTTGGTGCGAATCTGGCCGGCAAGATGCTGGCGGAAGCCGGCGTCATGGGTGCCGGTCTGAACGGTGTCAGCTTCAGTTCCTACGGCTCCGAGAAAAAAGGTTCCCCCGTCAAAGCCCACATCCGTTTTTGCGATACCGACATCAACATCCGGGACACTTCGCCCGTGGAACGTCCCCATGTCATCGGCATTTTTCATGAAAACCTGGCCAAAACCGTCAACGTCGTCTCCGGAATGTACGAAGATTCCATCGTTCTCGTCAACTCCAAAAAATCGCCGGAACAGCTGAAAGAGAAGCTGAAGCTCAAGGCGGGCACCATCGCCGTCGTCGACGCCACCGGCATCGCCCTGGAAGAGAACAACCGCGTCAACATGGCGATGCTGGGCGGCCTGTTCCGGCTTTGCGATTTCCTCGATCCTGAATTCATGAAGGGGGTCATTCGCAAGTCGCTGGAGAAAAAATACCCGCATGCCGTCCAGCCGGCGCTGCGGACGTTCGAGCGCGGCTACAACGAGCTGCGGTTCCAGACCTTCACCCTGCCGGAAGGAGAGTCGATGCCGCCCGTCACGCGCATGGACACGCCGATCCTCGGCTACGTGACGCAGCCGATCGGCGGCACGATCATCAATCCCGGCAACAGCATCCTGAAGGACCTGAGCAGTTCCCGTTCCGGCCGGATGCCCCATTTCGACCAGGAAAAATGCATTCACTGCGCCAACTGCGACAACGTGTGTCCCGACTTCTGCTTCGTCTGGGAAGAGCAGCCGGACAAGAAGGGACGCCCGCAAATGTTTTTGCAGGGCATCGATTACCAATATTGCAAAGGCTGCCTGAAATGCGTGACGGCCTGCCCGACCGAGGCGCTCACCGCGGCGCTGGAAGAAGAAGGGTTCGCCGAAGCGCATCGCGTGCCGCACCGGTTCCGTCTGGCGAACTGAAGCGGATCGGCGTTTCCGGACAGGGACCGGACACCGGGCCGGCCGCTACCGATCCATTTCAACTGAAAGGATGATCAACATGGCGATCGACGTTCGGAGGGAGACCCCCCCCGCTGGAAAAGTCGAGCAGCGTGTGGTATACGAGTCGGGCAACGAAATGGCCGCCTATGCCGCGCATCAGATCAACTACCACATCATGGGGTATTTCCCGATTTCGCCGTCGACGGAAGTGGCGCAGTTTCTCGATTTGATGAAAGCCAACGGCCAGCATGACATCAAGCTGATCCCCGCAGACGGCGAGCACGGTTCGGCGGGCGTCTGCTACGGCGCGTCGGTGGCCGGGGGCCGCGTGTTCAACGCCACCAGCGCCAACGGCTACCTGTACATGCTCGAGCAGATGCCGGTCCAGTCGGGCACGCGCTTCCCGATGGTGATGAACCTCGTCTGCCGTTCCGTTTCGGGACCGCTGGACATTCACGGCGACCATTCCGACCTTTATTTTGCGCTGAACACCGGCTGGCCGATCCTGCTGTGCCGCGATCCGCAGGCCGTGTACGACATGAACATCATGGCCCTGAAGCTGGCCGAGCATCCGAACGTGCGGCTGCCCGTGCTGGTGGCGTTCGACGGCTATTTCACCAGCCACCAGAAACGCCGCGTGATGACCTTCGCGCACCGCGAGGACGTGCTCAAGTTTGTCGGCGAGCGTCCGCCGGAAGGTTACCCGCACGTACTGGATCGCAACAATCCGATCACCGTCGGCCCGTACATGAACGAGCCGGACTTCATCAACAACCGTTACCAGCAGTCGCAGGCCATGTACCGGGCGATGGACGTGTATGACCAGATTCGCCGCGAATACGCGGAGCTGACCGGCCGCGACTATCCGCCGGTGGACCTGTACCGGATGGAAGACGCCGAAGTGGCCGTGTTTCTGCTCAATTCCTCGGCGGAAATCGCAAAGGAAGTCGCGGATCGGCTGCGCGGCCAAGGGATCAAGGCCGGCGTCATTTCGCCCAACATCATCCGGCCGTTCCCGGCGAAGCAGATTGCGGAAGCGCTGCGCAACGTCAAGGCGGTGACCGTGGGCGACCGCGCCGAGTCTTACGGCGGCCACGGCGGCAACATGACGCTGGAAGTGAAAGCCGCGCTGCAATCCGACGGCAACAACCGCACCATGGTCATCAGTCGCATCTACGGCCTGGGCGGCAAGGACTTTTATATGGAAGACGGCTTCCAGATGTTCCAGTATGCCATTGACGCCGTGAATAAGGGCTACGTGGAAAAGCCCTTCGACTACCACGGCCACACGCCGGGCGACCCGGACAAGGCACCGAAGCGCGTGCTGGAGCCGTTGCGGTATGAAGACGTGAAGACCGGCCTGATCACCGTCACGCCGGACGAGGAAACGGGCAAACTCAACGTGAGGATTCCGCCCCTGCGCGCCCTGACCAAGAAGGCGAAGCGCATCGCGCCGGGACACGGCGCTTGCCCGGGCTGCGGCATCTTCTCCGGGCTGGAGCTGTTCTTCAAAGGCATCGAAGGGGACATCGTGGCCCTGTTCCAAACCGGATGCGCCATGGTCGTCACCACGGGCTACCCGTATTCGGCACACAAGGCGACCTATATCCACAACCTGTTCCAGAACGGGGCGGCGACGCTCTCGGGCGTGGTGGAAATGTTCCACGAGCGCAAGCGCCGGGGCGAGCTGGACCACCTCGGGCTCAAGGACGACTTCACCTTCGTGATGATCACCGGCGACGGCGGCATGGACATCGGCATGGGGCCGGCCATCGGCGCCGCGCTGCGCAACCATCGGATGATCATCCTGGAGTACGACAACGAAGGGTACATGAATACCGGCGCCCAGCTGTCGTACTCGACGCCAATCGGCCACCGCACGTCGACGTCCAACGTCGGCAAGTACCAGGGCGGCAAGGTGTTCCACCACAAGGATACGCCGCAGATCATGGCGGCGACGAACATCCCTTACGTGTTCACCGGCAGCGAAGCGTTCCCGCAGGATCTGGTGCGCAAGGCCGCGAAGGCGCAATGGTACGCGCAAAACGTCGGCCTCGTGTACGGCAAGATCCTGATCACCTGCCCGCTCAACTGGCTGTCCGAGGAGCGGGACGGCACGAAAATCCTCGAACAGGCGGTCAATTCCTGCTTCTTCCCGCTGTACGAGGTGGAACGCGGCATCACCACGATCACCTACGATCCGGAAGAAAAGGGCAAACGCGTGCCGGTGATGGAGTGGCTGAAGATGTTGGGCAAGACGCGGCATCTGTCCCGTCCGGAGTACGCCGAGACCCTGCGCTCGTTCGAAGAGGAAGTCGAGCGCCGTTGGAGAGCCCTCAAGGCCAAACACGAAAATCCCTATCTGTGACGGGGAAGACGTGCCATGCCGTACGCGCTGAGACGGAATTCGAGCGGCGAACTTCTCGCCGCCCGCCAGATCAACGTTCACGGACTGGAATATTTCGGCGTCGTGCTCTGGCCCGGCCTGCCGGACGATGCGGAATGCCGGCAGGCGCTCGAGCGGGCGGGCGCCGGAGATCCGGCCGATTGGAAGCCCTGCGAGCTCACGGAGCATGAAGCGAAAATGGCCAACGTGAAGCTGCGGAACGATCCGTCGCGGCGCGTCTTCCTGCGGGGCGGAGTGCTTGAGGCGGAGAAATGAATGCGGAAACGGTTTGCCCCTGGGGCTTCAGAGCCCCGGGGGTTTCGCTTGCGCCGCGGCAAGCGGCTCGTATCCCGCCGCTTCCACGACGTCGGTCACGCGCTGCAGGCGCAGCCGTTCGTTCGGCGCCAGGTCCTGGCGGAAATAGCCGAACAGATACGCTGCATCAAGAAATGCCAGCCCCGGATAGCAAACCACGGGCTGGGAAACATACGGGTTGTCGATCAACACTTGCCATTCGCCATCCCGCGCGGATGGAGGGATGGCGGCGAGCGCTCCGTTTTTCGCGGCGCAGATCCCTTCCAGTTCCCCCCAGAGGTTTTCCCAGGCCGGGCTGAACCGTTCCGGCGAGGGGAACAGCTGCCGGGCGAGCCGAATCAGGTCGGTCATGGCCGTCGCTTCATCGTCGGTGTAACTTTTGATGGCTTCACGAAAATCCGACACAAACGCATAAAACGCGGAATAACCCGCCCGTTCCATCCCTTCCCGAAACGCGCGCAATTCCGCATCGCCGTCCAGCTCGCGGAAACGGCGAAATGACAGGTCCGTGGTCAACGGGATGTCTCTCCTTTCTCTGCATCATTATAACGCAAACGCCGGCATCATGTCCGTCATTTTATGATATAATGGGAAGCAATGCTTGAATCCGTTCGACATGCAGGAGGGAGATGGAACGGATGACTCGTCGCTTTATCATCGAGGCTGTCATGATCGCCATATACGGCCAGCTCTTGCAGCCGAAACGGCCCGTGCAATACTGCATTCCCTACTCCACGATCCTGGAGTTGTACGATATGAAAGACAGCCCGGAGCCGGTCATGCCGGAGCCGGAGGATGACCGTCACGTCAAGGAAAAAATCGGGGAAATGATCGAGTTCTTTGAAAATCCGTTCAACAAAAAAAAATTGGAGCGGTCGCTGATGGCTCCCTGGCGCGAAAGCCCGCCGCTGCCCGTGAGCGAAATGGTGAGCCTGGTGGTGGTGAACGCGACGGAGAACATGCAGTACGGGGAGGCGTTCGATCCCATCGAAACGGAGCTGATTCTGACTTCCCTGCGCCTCCAGTGTCCGATTCTGACCGACCAGGTCGAATTCCAGGACCGGGTGGTGCAGCATGAAGTGCCGGTACAGCTGTTCGACATCGACGACTTCGAGTTCGCGGTGGAAGAAGGCGGCGATTCATCGGACCAATATCGCGTCTGAGCAAACCGCTGCGGAAAAATCGGCCCTTCGGCCGGTTTTTTTGTTTTGGATGGGATGCGGTCCGGGCAAAATGGGCAATACTGGGATGGTGTCCGGACCCATCCTTCTGCAGGGGAGGAATCTGCATGCACAAAGTGTGGTTTGCGATTGGCATCGCCGCGGCGCTGGCCCTGAACGCCGCCCAGGTGCCGGCCGCCGAAGGGAAGACGGTTTCTTCCGCCGCGGAAGCGCCGCATGACCATTCGCCGGCCGAAACGGACGACGCGGCGTCCGGAGGGCCGAAGAAGACGGGCGGGCTTGTCGATCCCGGAAATTCCGGGGAAAAGAAAGGGAATTCCGGGGAAAAGAAAGCGCGTCTCCACCCGGCGGGGGGCATCGTCTTCAGCTCCGAAGTGCTCGGGCTGCTCGGCATGGACAAAGCCGAACTGCGGCAAAAGCTGGCGGACGGCAAGACGCTGGCGCAGATCGCCGAAGAGCGCGGCGTGTCGCGGAACGCGATGAAGAAGGCGCTCTCGGATGCGTTCAACCGCCTCCTGGAGGCGAAAAAGGAAAAGTTTCAGGCCCATCTGGACCGTCTGCTCGACGTCCGCTGGAACGCCTGGTTCCATCACCGCGAAAAAGACAAGAAAAAGTCGATGTCGTTTTTCGGGGCGGGACTTCACGGAGCCGGTGCCGGCATGGAGTTTTCCGGCTGACGCCGGGCCGTTCGGACAAGGATCTGCGGGGGCAGGCACCCGATCTGTTGACGGGGCGATGAGCCCCCGTTTTTTTTGCGGCCGTCCGCCAATCGTGATATGCTTGATCGCAGAGTACGGGTACGCCAGCGGAAATGACAGGGGGAGGGAACCGCATTGGCCGCGCCGATTCGCAAGGGACGGTTTGCGCCGACGCCTTCCGGACGCATGCACCTGGGCAACGCCTTGTCGGCGCTTTTGGCCTGGCTGCAAATGCGTTCCTGCGGAGGCCGGATCGCGCTGCGCCTGGAGGATCTGGACCGGGCGCGGTGCAAGCCGGAATACGCCCACCTGCTTCTCGAAGACATGGCCTGGCTCGGGCTGGACTGGGACGAGGGGCCGGATGCCGGCGGGCCTTGCGGTCCCTACCGGCAAAGCGAGCGGACGGAGCTGTACGAGCGGGCGCTGCGCCGGCTCAAGGAGCAAAATCTGCTGTATCCCTGCTACTGCAGCCGCGCGGATTTGCGCATGGCGCCCAGCGCCCCGCACGGCCTGGCCTCGGAGGGCCCGGCGTATCCGGGCACATGCCGGCTGCTGACGCCCGAACAGCGGGCCCGAAAGGAAGCGTCCGGGAAAACGCCGTCGCTGCGCTTCCGCATGCCTTGGCGCACGGTGCGTTTCCGGGACGGCGTCGCCGGACCGCAGGAGTTTCCGCCGCCGGCGGGCGGCGATTTTGTGGTGAAGCGTGCGGACGGCATCATCGCCTACCAGCTCGCCGTGGTGGTGGACGACATCGCCATGGGGATCACGGACGTGTTTCGCGGCCGCGATCTGCTGGATTCCACGCCGCGGCAGATCGCCCTGTACGAAGCCCTGGGGAGCGAACCGCCCGCCTTCGCCCACGGGCCGCTCATGATCGGTCCCGACGGCGCCCGCCTGTCCAAGCGGCACGGCGCGGTCAGTCTGGCGGAGCTGCGAGAACGCGGGGTGACTGCGGAGGAGATCGCCGGTTTTCTCGCCTGGCACGCCGGTCTCCTCGACCGCCCCGAACCGGTGAAACCCCGGGATCTCGTTTCGCATTTCCGGCCGGATCTGGTGCCCCGGTCGGACATCGTCCTTTCGGCGGAAGAACTGCGGCGCCTCGCGGAGGGGACCTGGCCCGGAAATCGCCGGCGGGATCATGGGACTTCCAATTGATGGATAAAAATAAGTTCTGGTATACTCGAAAAAGAAGGACAACCAATCCGGACAAATCCAGAAGGAGGTACGCGCGCCATGGCATTCACGCTGCAGCTGGGCGATTCCGCCGTCGATTTCTCGCTGCCGGCGACGGACGGACGCACCTATTCGCTGAAGGATTTCGCCGACGCCAAGGGACTCGTCATTTTCTTCACCTGCAACCATTGCCCGTATGTGATCGGTTCGGACGAGGTGACGCGGCAGACCGCGCTCAAGTACGCGTCCCACGGCATCCGTTTCGTCGCCATCAATGCGAACAGCGCCAATACGGTGCCGGAAGACTCGTTCGAGAACATGGTGAAACGGATGGAGGAGCATAAGTTCCCGTGGGTGTATCTCCGGGACGAAACCCAGGAAGTCGCGCTGGCTTACGGGGCGCTCAGGACGCCGCACTTCTTCGTGTTCGACGAAAACCGCAAGCTGGTGTACACCGGCCGCGGCGTGGACAATCCCCGCGACACCTCGAAGATGACGGTGAACGACCTGGACAACGCCCTGGCCGAGCTCGTCGCGGGCAAGCCGATTTCCGTGCCCCTGACCAATCCCATCGGCTGCAACGTCAAATGGGAGGGCAAGGACGCGCACTGGATGCCGCCGGAAGCGTGCGACCTGGTCTGACGGGTCATCGCACCGCGTTTGCAAAATAAAACGGGGCGGGCGACGGCCGTCACCCGTCCCGTTCGAAGCCGCGGTCGATGGCTTCGGCCATCGTCTTGTCCGTCAGGTGCGCGTAGATCTGCGTCGTTTCGGGCGAAGCGTGGCCGAGCTGTTCCTGCGTCTTGTACAGGTCGTTGCGCATGTAATAGTCGGTGGCAAAGGAATGCCGCAGCTTGTGGATCGAAAGGTTCGGCTTGCCGAACCTTTTGGCGTATTTGACCACCATTTCCTGGATGGCGCGTTTCGTCATGCGCGAACCTTCGGTTTTCCCGTTGGCGATGGCGAGAAACAGCGCCTTTTCTTTTTTGCCCGGACGGTATCGCGCTTCCCGCTCGCGCAAATACATCTCCAGGTCCGGGACGGCGTCCTTGCGGAAATAGACCGGCGTTTTGAAGGTTTCATCGTTTTTTCCCTTGCGATGCACGAACACGATTTTCCGCTTCAGATCGAGATCGTCCACGTTCAGGTTCACCACCTCGGACACGCGCAATCCCGAGTGCAGCACGAGGCTGACGATGCAGGCGTCGCGGAAGCGGTTTTGCTCGTGGGCCGAGAGCGCCTGGGGGTTGTCCGCCACTTCCGCGGCGTAGCCGCTGCGGACGAACTCGATGAACTCCGCGATTTCCTCTTCCTGCAACAGTTTCCCTTCCAGCTTCGCCGCCGAGTCCTTGGGCCGATGGGTCCGTTTGATGGGAATCTTGGCCATGACGTTGCGTCGGAGCAGGGGGTTCAGGTTTTCGTCCTCGGCGATCTGGCTCAGGTAGTGGAACAGCGAGCGGAGGGATGACAGCTTGCGGGAAATCGTCACCCGGGCGTTGGCTCGCCCCGCCCGGTCTGCGAGAAAATGGCGGTACGTATCGATATTGTCCACATGCAGCTTTTCCAGGTCTTGAAGCGTGATGTCGGTCATTTTTTGCGCCTGGGTGAGCCCCTCCGACATCAGCCACGAGAAAAACGTCTCGTAATCCCTCACGTATTCGAGCAGGGTCGAAGGCGACAGGTCCGGCATTTTGTAGTGGATGAAGAGGTCCACGTACCAGGGCATGTCCGGGAGCTTTTTTTCCAGTTCGGCCCGGTCTTTCGCCTTCAGGACGTTCACGCGCGATGGCACCTCCGCGGGTTATGGCAAAGCGGTTCGCCCGGCGCGAACCTTGCACAATGGTACGGAATGGAACCGTTCTGTTATTATAGTGACAAGAACGATGCGGGAAATCAATCGAAAACCTCAAGGGGTTGAAAACGTGCAATCTCCCGGCGCTCAACAGTCGAGGCAAAGCATCCTGGATCAGGTCAAACGGATCGTTTTTGAACAGCTGTCGGACGTACCGGCTTCCGTATATCAGTTCGGGTCTTGGGCCAGAGGAGAAGAAAAGCGGTCATCCGATATCGTTGTCCACTTGAACACCGCGGATGAAGTGATTGTCAACAAGGTGAAGAAGGAGGGAGTGCTATGGGAAGATCGAAAGAAAGAGCAGAAGTCGCGCAAAAGGCTCTCGCGGCATTCCGGGAAGTGCTGGGGATCGAAAATCCCGGTTCCATTGAACGGGACGCGGCCATCAAAAGGTATCGACGCGGCATCTCCCAAGAGCGTCATCCGGTCCCGCAGGGAAATCGGCTTGCAAATCTGACCGTACATACGTACAACGAAAAGCTGGCAGTCGAAATTTTCGGCAGGCTTGGCCGGCACGAATCCCTGTTGGCGGTATTGCTGGCCCGGCTGGCGCGGAAAATCGGCTAGAAACGAAGACAAATCAAAGGAAAGACCATGGAATACGCAAACACGGTGCGGGGAACTTTCGTGAGGCGGCTGAACCGTTTCGCGGCGGAAGTCGAACTGGAAGGCAAAACGGAACGGGTCCACGTCAAAAATACCGGGAGGCTGAAGGAGCTGCTCGTGCCCGGGGCGGAAGTCGTGCTGGAGACCGCAGGCCGCGCAGATCGAAAGACGAAACACTCCCTGATCGCCGTCCGAAAGAGCGGCGCTTTCGTCAATATCGATTCGCAGGCGCCATCCGTCGTGGTGGAGGAAGCGCTGCGCGCGGGAAAGGTGAAGGAAATCGGGGAAGTGCGGACCATCCGGCGCGAAGCGGCTTACGGAAACTCCCGCTTCGATTTTTATTATGAGACGGACAGGCGGCAAGGGTTCATCGAAGCAAAAGGGGTGACCCTCGCCAAAGACGGCGTCGCCATGTTTCCCGACGCGCCGACCGCACGGGGGACGAAGCACGCGCTGGAACTGGCGGAGGCTGTGGAACGCGGGTACGAAGGCGTGATCCTGTTCCTCGTGCAAATGAAAGGCTGCCGTCGCTTCAGGCCCAACGCGGAAATGGACGCCGCCTTCGCGGAAGCGGTGAGGAAAGCGGCACAGAGCGGCGTGCGGGTGCTGGCATACGACTGCGCCGTCGGCGCGTCGTCGATCGTTTTCGGCGAACCGCTCGCCGTTTCCATTGAATAAATCGGTCATGGCAAAAAAGAGTTTGACGGAACAAGAAGCGGTGTGCTACTATGGTACTACCATAGTACCACACAAAAAACCAAATTCGAATAAGGTGTAAGCGGATTCTTGCCTTTTTGTTACATTCATTGTGGTACTACCATGATACCATGTTGCTGTGGGCTTGGAAAGGTGGTTTTCCTCATGGGCGTACATATGATCGACTCGGAACTGTTCAAGGACCACTATTCCACAGACGAAATGAGGAAAATTTTCTCCGACGCGTCGATGCTGGAGAAATGGATCCGGATCGAAGTCGCGCTGGCCCAGGCCCAGGCGGAACTCGGCATCATTCCTGAGGAAGCGTACGAAGAAATCCGGGATAGGGGCCGGATTTCCAACTTTGACATGGACGGGATCCGCAGGGAAATGACCGCCACCGCCCATCCGCTGGTCGCGTTCATCCGCCAGTATGAGAAGCTCTGCGAAAACGGGGCGGGCGAATTTGTCCACTACGGCGCCACAACGCAGGACATTCTGGACACCGCCGTCATCCTGCTTCTCAAGGACGGATACCGGGTCATCGCGTCCCAGGTCGATCAGACGATTGAAGCATTGAAAGCGCTTGCCCAAAAGTTATCGAGAACAAGATGCTGTACAACACGAAGGGCGAGGTGCCCGAGGAGGAATACACGATCCCCCTCGGGAAGGCGGACGTGAAGCGCGAAGGAAAAGACGTCACCGTCGTCACCCTGTCCCGCATGGTGTCCTTTTGCCTTCAGACCGCGGAAGCGCTTTCGGCGAAAGGCATCGAGACGGAAGTCATCGACCTCCGGACGCTGGTGCCCCTCGATATCGAAACCGTGAAGCGGTCCGTGGCGAAAACGAACCGGCTGGTCATCGTCCACGAAACGACGCGTTCGTATTCGTGGGGCGCGGAAGTGGCCGCGAGGATCCAGGAAGAAGCCTTCGACGATCTGGACGCGCCGATCCTGCGCGTGGCCGCCGAAGACGTGCCCGTTCCCTACAACCTGAAGCTGGAAGCGGAAATGTTTCCGCAGGTTGGGGACATCGCGGCCGCCGTTTACCGGAGTCTCTACCTGGAACCCGACATCTGACAGATCCTGACACGATCCGGAAGGGGCAAAACGCATGCTGGCGGGCATCTGGCACACGAGTTTCACCGTGAAAAATCTGGAGGAATCGATCCGGTTCTATCGCGACGTGCTGGGCATGCGCCTGGTTCACGTGCAAGATCAGGCAAACGAATACACCCGGAAGCTGGTGGGGTATCCCGACGCGTCCCTGAAGGTGGCCATGTTTGCCTTGCCGGGGCAGGATCATCCGCCATCCGGGCACGTCCTGGAGCTCATTGAATACGTTTCCCCGAAAGGCGAGTTTGTGCCTCCCGGGACCGCCCACGTGCGCAGCGCCCACCTCGCCTTCGTCGTCCGGAACATCCATGACTATGTCCGGCAACTGAAAAGCCTCGGCGTCAGGTTCAAGTCGGACGTCGTGGAGATCGCGGAAGGGCGCAACAAGGGAGGCTGCAGCGTCTATTTCCTCGATCCGGACGACATCACGCTGGAGTTGGTGCAGCCGCCAACCCCCGGCAATACGGAGCAAAGCGGGTGATCAATCATCAGCAGATTCGATCTTGTCATCATCGGCGGAGGAACGGGAGGTTACACGGCCGCCATCCGCGCCGCCCATCACGGGCTGAAGGTTTTGCTTGTCGAGAAGGACAAACTCGGGGGAACCTGCCTGCACAAAGGGTGCATTCCGACGAAGGCGATGCTGGAATCCACCGGGCTTTACCGCAAGATCGTCCAGGCGAAAGACTGGGGCATCGAGCTGAAAGAGACGGCGGGATTCTCCTTTGCGAAGATGATGGACCGCAAAAACGCCATCGTGGAGCGGATGCTCCGGGGCATCGAATTCCTGATGAACAAAAACCGGGTGGAAGTCAGGTACGGCACGGGGAGCATCCAAGCCAGGCTTCCGGACGGGTATTCCGTCGCCATCACCGGAGACGGCGGAGAGGAGCGGGTCGAAACGACCAACGTCATCCTGGCCACGGGGTCCGCGCCGATTGTGCCGCCGCCGGTCAAGCTCGCGGAAAACCGCATCGTGACCAGCGACCAGATCTTCGATCTTAAGTCGCTGCCCAAGGCGGTCGCCATTCTTGGCGCCGGCGTCATCGGTCTGGAATTCGCCACGATCTTCCGGGACCTCGGCTGCCGGGTCACCCTGATCGAGCAGCTGGATCGCCTGCTTCCCCTGGAGGATCCCGAAATCGCCAGAGAGCTGGAAAGGATCATCCGACAGGATGGCATAAAGCTGCTGCTGGAGTCCCGGGCCGATCTGGAAAAGATCGAGGTGGATCAAAACGGCGTGCGCATCCCCGTACGCAGCCTGAAAACCGGCGAAACGGCCGTGGAGGAAGCGGAGATTTTGCTGATCGCGGTTGGCCGCAAGAACGTCGTCGCCGGCCTGGGCTTGGAATCTTTGGGGATCGACATCTCCAAAGGCCTTGTTCCGGTCTCCCCGTATATGGAAACTTCCCTGCCTGGGTTGTACGCGATCGGCGACATCGCCGGTTCCTGGCAGCTTGCCCACGTCGCCGCGCATCAGGGGATCATCGCCGTGGACCGGATCGCCGGCGTCGAGACGGAACCTTACCGCGAAGAATTGGTGCCGCGGTGCGTGTATACGCAGCCTCAGTTAGCCGGCAGCGAAATACCCGCCACAGGAGGGGAAATATTTGTCAAAAAAATTGCAATATTCCGAAAAATTGGGCCGAAAAATCCGGCAGGATCCCGTCGAAGAGCTGGGCATTCCCACCCAGACGATGGCCGAACAGGCCATCCGCGAGGGCCGGATCGAGGAAGGCCTGGAGCTGTACGGCTACATGCGGCAGGAGTACAAGATCATCCACGATTTCATGGTGAACTGGGTCCAGGACCTGCTGCAATACATCGCCGACAACATGGGGGAACAAGCCGTCTTCGACGCCATCCGGGTGACCTACGAGAAGTCCTGGAAAGAGCGCTACAGGCTGTGGGATCAGATGACCCCGGAAGAACGGCTGCAGCTCTCCGTGGAAGGCATGCGGGGGCATTTCAGCGGTCCGGAGCGCAGGGGAGGGATGAAAATCACGGAGGAAGAATACCGGCATGTGATCGCTCTCGATCCCTGCGGCAGCGGCGGCGTAATGAGGCGCGGCGATACGGAAACGGGTGGACCGCCTTTTCCGACCGACGGGGTGAACAAAGAGAAGCACGATTGGACTTGGGGCAAAACCGGCGTGAAGTGGTACTGCACCCACTGCTGCGCCGCGACCGAGTACCTGACCGTCAAGGACCTGGGATACATTCTTCGTCCGGTCGATCATTCCATGCACGACGAGGATCCCTGCAAGTGGTACATTTAAAAGGACCCGCGGCGCATTCCCGATATCCACTATCGACGGATAGGCCTGAAACCGAAAACGTGAACCAGAAAAAAGGAGTGGCGGGCAACGATGACCAAATTGGCGGACCAACCGTTCGATACGCTGACGTTGAAGCAAAAGGCGCTGGACCATCTCTGGATGCCGTATACGCAATGGACCGAGTTGAAGGCGCAAGGCGGGCCGACCGTCATGGTCGAAGCGGAGGGAGTCTATATTTTCGACTCCGAAGGGAAGCGATATCTGGATGGCATTTCCGCACTGGAAGCCTCCATTGTGGGCCATCGCAACCGGGAACTGATCGGAACGTGCAGGGAGCAGATGACCCGGGCTGGTCATGAGGCTCTCGCTGGCCGTCGTCAACGGCATGGTCGCGCGGAAAGGGAAGATTCCGAAGGAGCATGAGCGGTTTTCGCCCAGGGAATTTTTCGTCACGCTGAAGGACGCCGTTTGGTCGCTGTTCATACCGGTGCTGATCATCGGCGGCATCCGCCTTGGCATGATGACGCCAACGGAAGCCGGCGCCGTTGCGGCCGTTTACGCGCTGTTCATCGGCATCGTGGTCTACCGGAAAATCAAATGGCGCGAAATGAGGCTCATCCTGCGGGATTCGGTCAATCTGACCGCGGCGGTCATCCTGATCGTCGCGGCGAGCTCGGCGTTCGGCTGGGTGCTGACGTGGGAGCAAACCCCGCAGCAAGTGATCTCCTGGGTCATGAGCCTGACGGAAAATCCGCATATTTTTCTGTTGCTTCTCAATATCGCCCTGCTGATCCTGGGCATGTTCCTGGAAGGCACGGCCTGCATCATCCTGTTGACCCCGTTGCTCGTGCCGCTGGTGCTCAAAATGGGTATCGATCCCGTCCATTTCGGCATCATCATGGTGCTCAACCTGACAATCGGAAGCATCACGCCGCCGGTCGGAACCGTCATGTTCACGACCAGCGCGGTATCGAAAATATCCGTCGTGGAGTTTGTCAGGGCGGCCTGGCCGCTCTATCTGGCCCTGTTCCTCGTGCTCATGATCGTGACTTACGTTCCCGAATTGTCGCTGTATCTGGTCAATTAGGAACAGGAAAGATGAACCCCCATCTAAAAGCAATGGCCTTCCCGCGCCCATCTCCCCGTGTCGCGTTTGAAAACCCGGACGATCGCTTCCGGTTTGCGTGTCGAATCATCCCAGATTGGCGAGCGCGGGAAGGCGCGTTTTTTCACTTTCTCTATCATACTTGCTCATTGTTTGACCATAACTTACTTATGATATAATATCCTCGTGCGCTGGTAGTACGATCATGCCAACCGCGACCCGTCGAGGTGGTACTGGATGACATTGCAAATCGAAGCAATCAAAAAAGTCACGGTTACGGAACAAGTCATGGAAAAAATCGCCGATCTCATCACTTCGGGCCAGCTGAAACCCGGCGAACAGCTTCCCAACGAAAGGGATCTCGCCAGAATGTTCGGAGTCACCCGCGGCAGAATCCGGGAAGCGTCGCGCGCCCTTTCCGTGATCGGGCTCATTACCATCAAGGCCGGGGAAGGAAGTTTCGTCAAGGAACGGGAAGTGTCCATTCCGCCGGAAACCATCATCTGGATGTTTCACAACGAACGGAATAATTTTTATGAAATCTTCATGGCGCGGCAGTTGATCGAATCCGAGGTGTACGCCCTGGGCGCGCGCAAGGCCGGCAAGGAACAGATCGCCAGGCTGGAACAATACCTCGACCAGCTTCAGCAGATGCGGGATGTGGAGAAATATGTCGATATTCTGGACCAGTTCGACATTTTGATGGCGCAATGCAGCCAGGTCCAGATCTACGTGAAGCTGATGCAGACCATCATCTATCTGAGAAGGGAAAGCAGCATCAAGCTGCTCAGCATTCCCGGCTCGTGGGACCACAGCATCCGGACGCGCACCCAGCTGGTGCAGGCGATGAAGGAAGGCGACGGAAACAAGATCGACAAGGCCATCAAGCTTCACTACAAAACGCTGAAAAAGTTTTACGAAACCATCTTTCCTTCCGCTTGATCTCATTCCGTCGGAAACGGCATCCCGCAATCGGGGTGTTTTTTTTTCGCGTGTTTATCAAACAATCAAATGAATATTTGACTGTTGGTTGCGATAGGTATATTATAACATTAAAATTATCATTTGAATGTGTGGTGAGCGGGATGGCCCAGGACATTTGTGAAGTTTACTGTTTCGACGAAGAGAAGGTCAAGCGGGTGAAGGAACGCCTTTCCCCGATCAATGCACAAAATATGGTGAAAATCTTCAAGGCGCTGGCGGACGACACCCGGATGAAAATCGCGCTGGCGCTGTGCGGGGAAGACGAGCTTTGCGTGTGCGACGTCGCCAACATCATCGGGACGACGGTGGCCAACGCGTCGCATCATCTCCGGCTGCTGCGCAACATGGGGCTGGCGAAGTACCGCAAGGAAGGCAAGCTGGTATTTTACTCGCTGGACGACGAACATGTGCGGCAGCTGGTTTTGCTGGCCCTGGAGCACGGGAAGGAAGGAAAAGCCCATGGATGAAACCGCCGGCAACAAAAGCGTCTATCGCGTGCAGGGACTCACCTGTGCGAATTGCGCCGCGAAATTCGAGCAGAACGTCAAGGCCCTGCCCGGAGTCCTGGACGCGCGGGTGAACTTTGGCGCCTCCAAGATCGCGGTATACGGGAAAGCCGGCATCCGTGAGCTGGAGCAGGCCGGGGCGTTCGAGGGGCTGAAGGTTTATCCGGAAAAGGAGCCGCGCGCGGCGGAGCGGGAACCTTTGTGGAAACGAAAAGCCGTCGTCACCGGGGTGCTGTCGGCCGTTTTTCTCGCCATCGGGTGGATTACGGGGGAAGGGCATCCGTATTCCGCGGCCGCTTTCGCCCTGTCCATCGCGATCGGCGGATATGCGCTGTTCATCAAGGGATTCCGGAGCCTGGTCCGTCTGGACTTCAACATGAATACCCTGATGACCATCGCCATCCTCGGGGCCGCCGCCATCGGCGAATGGGGCGAAGGGGCGGCAGTCGTGTTTCTGTTTGCGGTAAGCGAAGCGCTGGAACGGTTCTCGATGGACAAAGCCCGCAAGTCCATCCGGGGGCTCATGAACGCGGCGCCGAAGGAAGCGGTCGTTCGCCGAGGCGACCGGGAAATGACGGTGAAGGTTAACGACATCGAAATCGGGGATATAATGATCGTGAAACCCGGCCAGAAAGTCGCCATGGACGGCAGGGTGGTGAAAGGACACTCCGCCGTGAACCAGGCCGCGATCACCGGCGAATCCGTTCCGGCGGAAAAATCGCCGGGTGACGAGGTTTTTGCGGGCACGCTGAACGGCGAGGGCTTGCTCGAAGTCGAAGTCACCAAGCGGGCGGAGGACACGACCATCGCCAAAATCATCCATCTCGTGGAGGAAGCCCAGGCCGAAAAAGCCCCGTCGCAACGGTTTGTGGACCGCTTCGCGAAATACTACACCCCCGCCATCATGGCGGCGGCTTCAGGCCTGGCGGTGATACCGCCGCTCTTCTTCGGAGGCGCGTGGGGCGACTGGATCTACCGGGGACTCGCCCTGCTGGTCGTCGGCTGTCCTTGCGCGCTGGTCATTTCCACGCCGGTGGCCATCGTGACGGCGATCGGGACCGCGGCCAGGAACGGCGTGCTGGTGAAAGGCGGCATCCACCTGGAGGAAGCCGGGCGACTGACGGCCGTGGCCTTTGACAAGACCGGCACCCTCACGGAAGGCGTGCCCGTCGTCACGGATTTCATCCGCCTGCGGGGTCCCGCCGAACGCGAGCTGCTCGCCATCGCCGCGGCGATGGAAAAATGGTCGCCGCATCCGCTGGCTTCCGCCGTCGTTCGCAAGGCCGAAGAAGAAGGGGTGAATGTCGAAGCCCGGAAGGCGGACTTTGCTTCGATGACCGGCAAGGGAGCGAAAGCGGTCGTCAACGGCCAGTCCTATTACATCGGCAGCCCCGGGCTTTTTGAGGATCTGAAGGCCGCGGGCGGCGAAGCGACCGCTTTGGTGCGCCGATTGCAGGAACAGGGCAAGACGGTCATGCTGCTCGGCACGAACCGGGAAGTGCTGGCCGTCATCGCGGCGGCTGACGAAGTACGCCGAAGCAGCAGGGAAGTCGTCCGCAGACTCCATGAGCTGGGCATCCGAAAAACGGTCATGCTGACCGGTGACAACCCGGAAACCGCGAGGGCGATCGGCCGGAAGGTCGGCATCCGCGAGGTGAAGGCCGGACTTTTGCCGCACCAGAAATTCGAGGCGGTCAGGGAGCTGGCCCGGACAGGCAAAGTCGCCATGGTCGGCGACGGCGTCAACGACGCTCCGGCCCTGGCCGGCGCGACGGTGGGGATCGCCATGGGAGGCGCCGGCACGGACACCGCCCTGGAAACGGCGGATATCGTCCTGATGGCCGACGATTTGACGAAACTGCCCTATACGGTCGGACTGGGCCGGAAGGCGCTCTCCGTCATCAGGCAGAACGTCGCCTTCTCGCTTCTCCTCAAATTGGCCGCCGTGCTCCTGATCGTTCCCGGATGGCTGACGCTGTGGCTGGCCATCTTTGCGGACATGGGCGCCACGCTCATCGTCACGCTGAACGCGATGCGTTTGCTCAGATCCAGAGCATTATTGTAAATCCGCGAAAGGGTGCTTTCCATTGAAAGAAAACGTTGACGGCCAGGGCCGCAAAGCGAATCGCCTGATCCGCGAGAAATCCCCCTACCTGCTCCAGCACGCATACAATCCCGTGGACTGGCACCCGTGGGGGGAAGAGGCGTTCCGGAAAGCGGCGCGGGAGGATAAACCGGTGTTTTTGTCCATCGGCTATTCCACCTGCCACTGGTGCCATGTGATGGAACGGGAATCATTCGAGGACGAAGAAGTGGCGGAGCTGCTCAACCGGTCCTTCGTGGCGGTCAAGGTGGACCGGGAGGAGCGGCCCGACGTCGACCAAATCTACATGGCGGTTTGCCAGGCGCTGACGGGGCAGGGCGGCTGGCCGCTCACGGTGTTCCTCACGCCGGACCGGAAGCCTTTCCTTGCGGGAACCTATTTTCCGAAGCGGGGGCGGTTCGGGCGGATCGGGCTGATGGACCTGCTGGAGCATATCGAACGCCGCTGGCGGGAAGACCGGGAAACGCTCGTGTCCGTCGGCGACCGGCTGGTCGAAGCGATCCGCGGCGAAGGCGAAGGCCGGAAACGGGCGGAAGGCGGGACGGAGCAACGCGCGTGGGACCCGGAGCTGGCGGACAAGGCGTATGCCCAGCTGGAGGCGCTGTTTGACATTAAATACGGCGGGTTCGGCAGGTCGCCCAAGTTTCCTTGCCCCCACCAGCTCATGTTCCTCTTTCGCTGGCACCGCTTCACGGGCGACGAACGGGCGCTGGAAATGGCGGTGCGCACCCTGGACGGGATGGCCCGCGGCGGCATCCGCGACCATATCGGAGAGGGCTTCGCCCGCTATTCGACGGACGAGCAATGGCTGGTGCCGCATTTCGAGAAAATGCTGTACGACAACGCGCTGCTCGCCATGGCCTACACGGAAGCCTGGCAGCTGACCGGGGAGGAGCGGCACGCGGATGCGGCGCGCGGCATTTTCCGCTATGTCGGGCGGGACATGACCGGCGCGGAAGGGGAGTTCCATTCTGCGGAAGACGCCGATTCGGAAGGGGAAGAAGGGAAGTTTTACCTTTGGACGCCGGCCGAGGCGGCGGACGTGTTGGGCGAAGACGATGCCCGGTGGTTCTGCGAACTGTACGGGATCACGGAAGAAGGCAATTTCGAAGGCCGCAGCATCCCGAACCTCATCGGCGCCGATCCGGACGCCGTCGCCCGCAGGGCCGGCATGACGAAGGAGGAACTGCTCCGGCGGGCGGCGGAAGCCCGGGAAAAGCTTCTGGCCCGGCGAAGCGGCCGGGTGCGCCCGCACAAGGACGACAAGGTGCTCACGTCCTGGAACGGGCTGATGATCGCCGCCTTCGCAAAGGCGGCCGCCGCTTTCGGGGAACCGGCCTGGGCGGAAACCGCCCGCCGGGCGGAGGCGTTTCTGTGGCGCCGTCTGCGCCGGGAGGACGGAAGGCTTCTTGCCCGCTGGCGGGACGGGGAGGCGGCCGTCACCGGTTTTGTCGACGATTACGCCTTTTACGTCTGGGGACTTTTGGAGCTGTACCACGCCACCTTCGACGCCGCATACCTGGAGCGGGCTGTGCGGCTGTCCCGGGAAATGATCCGGCTTTTCTGGGACGAGGAGGAAGGCGGATTATACTTTTACGGCGCGGACGCCGAGGCGCTCATCCACCGCCCCAAGGAAACCTACGACGGGGCCCTGCCGTCCGGCAATTCGGTGGCGGCGGCCAATTTCGTCCGCATGGCCCGGCTCACCGGGGACGAAACGTGGGCTTCCCATGCGGAGCGCCTGTTCGGGGCATTGGCCGGGCGGGTCGGCCGGTATCCGGCGGGGCATACGATGCTGCTGTCCGCCTGGCTGCACGCTTCCGCCCCTTCGCGGGAATTCGTGGTGGTCGGGAAGCGCGGCGATCCGATGACGGAGGTGTTTCTCGGAAGGCTGCAAAGCCGCTTCATGCCGGAAGCGGTTGTCCTGCACGCCGCGCCGGACGGCGAAGACGGGGAAGATCCGCTCTTCAGGATTGCGCCGCATGTTCGGGAATACCGGCAAAAAAACGGCAAACCGACGGTTTACGCCTGCGAAAATTTCGCATGCCGCGAGCCGGTTTGCCGCTGGGAAGATCTCGAGCCGGTATTGGATTCACGCTGACGGCGCGATGGCCGCCTCGATTTCTTCGTTCAGTTCCAGCCGGATGTCGTCGGGGTAGACGCGCCGCCCGTATTCGCTCAGCACATACCTGGCGATGGCTTCCTTCAGGTTGGCCTCCACCAGGTAGCGGCTGCGCCCTTCCACCCAGACTTCCGCGTTGAAGCCGAGTTCGTCGTCGTACATCAGCTCGACTTCCACCGCCGTCACCGGCACCTGATGGCGTTCGGCCAGGTGCAGGCAGACGGCGTTGATGATTTCGTCCATCGACAGCCGCATCCGTCAATACCCCCGGTTGCGGGGATCGGGCTGCTGCTGTTGCTGTTTCCTGTGAATGAACCGGTTGTATACATACATGGCGATCATGAACAACAGGACGATGGCCGCCGCGTTGATGAGGAATCCGATCATTTCGGCGAAAAATCCGGTGCCGAGCATGCCGCCGAGCAAGAGTCCGGCCAATCCGCCCACCGCCATGCCTTTCAGAAATCCGCCGCCGCCCAGCGCGCCGCCGGCCGTCCCGGCCGTTCCCGTGCCGTTGCGGGCGGCCGTGCCACCCGTCGTACCCGTGCCGCTGCCGCTGTTGTTTTGCATCACGTTGTCGTCGGCTTTTTTTGGCGTGGTGGTGAAGGACCTTTTGCCGGAGCTGAAGCGGGGCTTCGCTTCGGCATCCTCCATGAGCGGGGCCGCAAGGGTCAGGATGAAGGCGAACAGACTGAGCAAAATCAGCGTTTTTTTCCACATGTCGGGTTGTCCTACCTCCGTTGTTGATATGGTTTCCATATGTTATTTACGGCCGTGGCGCGGTTAGGTTTCAGGTATATATGGGGAGCGCAGGTATCAGGGCTCCGCGCGTTGCCGTGCCAGATATTCGTCTCCGTCGGTGACCAGCTCCAGCGCCCCGGTATGCGGGTCGATGATGAGCCCGTGCACCGGCGTGCCGGGCGGCAACAGCGGGTGGAGGCGAGCAATTTCCACGCTGTGCTCAACGCTTTCCCGGACGTTGTCAAACCCGGTCAGCCAGCGGTTCAGGTCGATGCCGGCGTGATGCAGCGTGCGGATCACGTCGTCGGATACGCCCCGCATCCGCATGCGGCGGGCGGTCTCAGCCGGATCGATCCCGGTCATGCCGCAATCGTGATGGCCGACGACATACACCTCTTTGGCGTTCAGTTCGTAAAGCGCCACCAGCACGCTCCGCATGATGTTGCCGAACGGAGCGGTGATGATGGCACCGGCGTTTTTGATGATTTTGGCGTCGCCGTTTTTCAGGTTCATGGCCTTCGGAAGCAGCTCCGTCAGCCGCGTGTCCATGCAGGTGACGATGACCATTTTTTTGTCGGGAAACCGTGTAGTCGCATAGGGTTCATACATCTTCGTCTCGACGAACCGTCGGTTGTATTCGAGCATCTGATCGAGCGTGCGCATCGGGTTACCCCCTTTCCCACGTGCATGCGCGGACCTTTTGCCAAACCGGATTTGGCGGTCCCCCACGCGGCATGTTGATTATACGGGAGACGGAGGCTATGATCAAGGGGACGGGATCGGGAGCGGACGGTATCGGAGAGAACGGCGGATGGTTTTCAGGGAAAGAATGAGTTGAAAAGGAAAGGGTGCTGAAAATGAGCGGGATTTCGGGAAGCGCCGCGCAGGCGCTGGAAAGGTTCCGGGATTTGACGCGAAAAATCAGGCAATACGAGGAAATTCTCGGCGTCGTGTACTGGGACATGCGCACGGGAGCGCCGCGCAAGGGGATCGGGCGCCGCTCCGAGGCGGTGGGGGCGCTGTCCGACGAAGTGTTTCGCCTGATGGTCTCCGACGAAATGGGCGAACTGCTGGCTGCGCTGACGGAAGAGGAAACGCTGCGGGAGCTGGGTCCGGTCGACCGGCGTCTCGTCGAGGAGATGAAAAAGGAATACGACCGCAAGAAAAAAATCCCGCCGGAGCTGAACCGGGAATATGTGGTGCTGACCGCCAAGGCGGAGGCGGTGTGGGAAGAGGCGAAGGCGAAGAGCGATTTTGCCGGCTTCGCGCCCTACCTGGAGCAAATCGTGGATTACACGCGGCGTTTTGTGGAGCTGTGGGGCGTGAAGGGCACGCCCTACGACACGCTGCTCGACCTGTACGAACCGGATCTTGCCGTCGCCGACTGCGACCGGCTGTTCGGGGAACTGAAGGCGCGGCTGGTGCCGCTCCTGGAGGCGATCATGGATTCGCCCCATCAGCCGGACACGTCGTTTTTGCGGGGGACGTTCGATGTGGACGCGCAAAAGCGGTTCAGCCTGTTCATTTTGCGGGAAATGGGATTCGATTTTGAGGGCGGGCGCCTCGACGAAAGCGTGCATCCCTTTGCCATCGGCCTCGGCGCCGGGGATGTGCGGATCACGACGCGTTATTTGCACGATGACGTGGTGAGCGCGCTTTTCGGCACCATCCATGAAGGCGGCCACGCGCTCTACGAGCAGAACTTCGCCGCCGAGCTGGCCGGCACGCACCTGGCGGACGGCGCTTCCATGGCCGTGCACGAATCCCAGTCCCGCCTGTGGGAAAACATGGTCGGCCGGAGCCTGCCGTTCTGGCGGCGGTATTTCCCGGTTTTGCAAAGCCATTTCCCCGGAGCGTTCGACGGGGTGACGCCGGAAGCGTTCTACCGCGCGATCAACGTGGTGCGGCCTTCCCTTATCCGCATCGAGGCGGACGAGCTGACGTACAACCTGCACATCATGATCCGCTACGAACTGGAGAAAAAGCTGTTCAACGAAGGCTTGTCCGTCCGCGATCTGCCGGAGGCGTGGAACGCCGCGTACCGGGAGACGCTGGGCGTGGTTCCCGCGAACGACGGCGAGGGTGTGCTTCAGGACGTGCACTGGTCCGGCGGCGCCTTCGGCTATTTTCCTTCCTATTCTCTCGGCAATATGTACGCGGCCCAGATGATGCGCACGGCGCGGCAGCAACTGCCGGATCTGGATGGGGTGATCGAAGCCGGCAGGCTGCTTCCGCTGAAAGCGTGGCTGACGGAACACGTGCACCGGCACGGGAAACTGCTGAAGCCCGCCGAGCTGATTCGCCAAATCACCGGAGAGGCATTGAACTCTTCCTGCCTGTGCGATTATCTGGAAGGCAAATATCGGGAAATCTATCGGCTGTAAACGATCCCCGGAACGCTTGTCCGATCCGCGGGTGTCATGATTCCTCCATCGCGATCATACACTGGAACGGGTGAGCCGCAAGCAGGTCTGTTTTTTTGTCACTCTAGACGAATGTCCTGCATAGACTTTAATCGAACGGATCGCATGGAGGAGGTCAACCGATTATGGCGTTGGCGGATAAACGGTTGCAGTGCAGGGAGATCATCACCAAAGCGGTTTGCGGCAAAGGCCGGAAATTTTCAACGGTCACCCATACGATTACGCCTCCGCATCCCCCGTCCAGCATTCTGGGGGCTTGGATTATCAATCATCAATATGAAGCGGTGAAATCGGGGGACGGCGTGGAAGTCATCGGTTCCTACGACATCAACGTATGGTATTCCTACGACCGCAACACGCAGACGGACGTGGCCAAGGAAACGGTCACCTATTCCGAACTCGTGCCGCTTTCCTATCTGGACCCGAAACACCGGAAATCCACGGAAGAAGTGTCCGCGGAAGCGATCCAGGAACCGAACTGCGTGGAAGCGTCGATCAAGGGCCGCTCCTCCGTCGCCGTCCGGGTGGAACGCGAATTTGCCGTGGAAATGATCGCGGAAACGAAGGTTTGCGTCGCGGTGTGCCCCGGAGGATGCCAGGACGGCAAGGATGCCGGCATCGGGATGAGCATGGGCGAAGACGGCTACGAAGATCTCGACGCGGATCTCCTGGAAGACGAGGTGTGACCGCCAGGTTTGCGGTTTCCAGCCGCCCGGGCGGTCAGCCGCGTGACGGGCGGGGCGTTTCTTTGTCCGATTGCGCCGCTTGATCCTGTTTCATGTATACGCATCGACGCCGGAAAAGCAGCGGGCGGGCGCCCGGCCGGCCGCGGCCGGATAAGCCCGATTTTGCCGGCGCGCACCGTCACGCGTATATTGCGGGAACCAGGGCGTTATTTTTTTGCGCTTGTGGGGAGGGGTCGCGGATGGCCCCGCTGGGAAACTCCGCGCGCCTTCCGGCTCCGGCGGAAATCGGACGCATCCTGGCGCGGGAAGGTATCAGGACGGAACTGCCGCCCGCCGCGCGGGTTACGGGCGGCGCGCGGGATGCGGCCGGTTCGCATGGCGCGCAGGAGGAACTGCGCGGTGCGGACGGGGACGGGCGGGATGCGCGAACGTACGCGGTGACTGTCTGGGGACTGGAAGCGGTGGATATCGCAAGAAGCGAAGGCGATCCGTTGTTCCGCGCGGGACCGCCGGATCCGGCATTGGCGCGGCATTTGTCGAGCACCGCCGCCCGGGCGCTCTATGCCCTCGGCCTGGAAAGCGGACAGGTTCTCCTGGGCGTCGATCCCGGCGGGCGCGCCTGGGTGCGGAGCGTATCCGTGCAGCCGAATCCGCTCACGGCGGAGGGCGAATTCCGGCTGGCGGAAGCCGTCAGGCGTCAGGCGGAGCTGCGGGAGGAGGAGGGCCGCCGTCCGCCCTCGGCGATCCTCGGCGCCGATCCCGAATTCGTCCTGCTGACGCCGGAGGGCCGGGTCGCCCCGGCATCGCGCTATTTTCCGCCCGGCGCGGCGGTGGGCAGCGATTCCCTCGTCGTGCACGGCATCCGCCATTGGCCCCTGGCGGAACTTCGGCCGGCCCCCGCCGCGGAGCCCGCCGTCCTGGCCGGGGAGCTCCGCCGGCTTCTCGCCGAGGCCGCGCGCCGCGCCGGCGACGAGCCGCTCACGTGGCGGGCGGGGGCGCTGCCGGTGCCCGGCCTGCCGCTGGGCGGACACATCCATTTCAGCGGCGTGGCGCCGACCCCGGGGCGGCTGCGCGCCCTCGACAACGCCGTGGCCCTGCCGCTTCGCCTGCTGGAGCCGCCCGGCGCCGCCCGGCGCCGGCCGCGTTACGGCACGCTGGGCGATTTCCGCCGCAAGGCGCACGGCGGTTTCGAATATCGCACGCCACCGAGCTGGCTCGTTTCGCCGGCTCTGGCTTGCGGCGTGTTGGCCCTGGCGAAAATCGCCGCCGAAGAACCGGGCCGGATCGCCCGTCCGCTTGACGACCAGGGGGTTCGCGACGCGTTCTACGCAGGCGGCGGGGACGAAGGGGCCCGCAACGCGCTGGCGGGCGCGGTGCGCGAGGTCATGCGGTCCGTGCGGCAGACGGAAGGCTACGCGAAGTACGGCCCCACGATCGCCCCGCTGTTTCGCGCCATCGAAAGCGGCAAAACCTGGAACGACGCCGTCGATCTGCGCGACCGCTGGCGGGTGCGCGAATAGGCGCGGCTTTCGCCGATATCGGAGATGCGCGGTAATGCGCGGCTTTCGCCAGTCTCAGGGATGCGCGGTTTCACGCGGCATCCGGACCGGATAGCGCCAGTTCCGCTCTTGGCCGTCGTCCAGGCGCAGGGAAACGGACAGCCAAAGCCGGGAATTGCCCGGTGCGGGCGGCAGCCGAAGCTGCAGCATTTCCCTGTCGCCGCGCGCCAGGCGGCCGACCGCGTCCGCGCTCCCCAGCCGGCGACCGTCTTCGCCAAGGAACGCGATCGAAACGTCGTATCGCCGGCCATACGCGCCGTCGTTGAAGAGATCGATTTGCGCGAGGAACGGACAAGCTTCGTCCGCGTTCTCCCGGCGCAGCGTCGGCCGTACGCGGAATGTGTCCCGCTCGGCCAGGGTGAACGAGAATCCGGCGAGGCGGACGGTTCCCGACTCGGCGCGAAGCCGCAGGCGGTGTTCGCCGGCCGGCAGCCAGAGGCCGGACACCGGACGGCCGGCGTCGGACGCGCCGAGCCGCACCGGCGGAATCTCGGGCAGGCAGCCCCATCGCTCCGGAAAGAGCGGCTGTATTTCCAAAGAGGCGCGATAGTCCGCCGCCGCTACGGCCGCTTTTTCCTCCGCTTCCGGCGCGGCCGGTTCCGCGGGCATCAGCCGTACGTCGTACAAACCGGTTTCGTGGACGAAGACGTCCGCTTCCCAAGTTTCGCTTTCCCGCAGAAGAAGGGGAGAAGCCGGCCGCACCGGTCCGGGCAGATCGTACGGATCGAAGGCCGCTTCCGCCCCGGCCGCCTTTTCCCGCCCGGATGCGGCCGCGGCGTTCGCTTCCGGCTTCCCCGCGCGCGCGCTTTCCGGGGGCCCGAGGTAGCTGGGGCGCACGCCGCCGGCGTCAAGGACGATTTTTTGCAGCACGACGGTCGGATCGACCATCCACACGCGCAGCGTATGATCGCCGGGCGAATCGATATGATGGACGGTTTCGACGGTCCGGACGTTCAGGATAACGCTTTTTTCACAATCCTTGCCGTCATTGATGCCGTCGTACGGACGGCTGTCGGCGCCGTGGGCCATGCCGTCCGCAATCACGATCGGCCCGTCGTCGAAGGAAACGCCGATGCGCAGGCCGGCGCCGGGCACGCAGTCCAGCGACGGAGCCAGGTAGCAGACCACCCGGATGTCCCCGGCGGCGGCCAGGCGCACGCGATATTCAAGGCGCGGGGAACCTTCAGGCGGCCGGGCGCTCGGCACGGTGACGGGGAACACGGCCATGGACGACAGCGTCCTTCCGTAGTCGTCGATTTTGCGCCAGGACGCGCCGCCCGCCGGCACGTTCGCCGCAAAATGTTCCGCTTCGATGGAAATGTGGCCGTCCGCTTCCACAAAAACGTCCGCCGCTTCCGTTTCGCCCGCAGGCGTTTGCGGCATAAGGCCGGCGGGACGAACCAGGCGGACCCGCACGTTCACTTCCGTTCCGTCCGACCCGGCGATCGTAATCGTTCCTTCGGCCCGGTCGCCGGGCGGAGCGGCATCCCGGTCGACGTCCACCCAGATCCGCTTCTGTTTTACGACGACTCCTTCCGGCGCGTCGGGACGAATCCAGCCGTCGGCCTTCACTGTAAACGCAAAAGGCTCCGATCCGCGGTTGAACACATCGATGTACCGCCGCTCGCGGGAATGCGGATCAAAGGGAGGCAGCGCGCATTCTTCCGCGGCGCCCGGCCAGGCGGATTCCGATCCTTCGACGGCGACGCCCATCGCGGCGCCGGGAAGCGGCGACACGCGGCCCGTTTCCGGCATGGCGTTCGTCTCCGGCTGGTTCCAGTCGGTGTACCCGATGTGTGTCTGGTCCATCATGTGGTTCCATTTGCCGAGCGCTGTGCGCCGGTTGTAGTCGAAGGCGAGTTCCTCGTCGGTTTCAAACAGCAGTTCGGCCCGGCGGGCTTCCGCGTTCGCCATCGCCCGGCCCTGGCGCGCGTAAAGCTTGCTTTTTTCCGCCCGCAGGTGCAGCTCGTTGACGGCCGCCGACGCCTTGACGGGGTATAGCACCGTCTGGAAAAAGGCATCCCTGTACGCGTCGGGCAGCTCCGCGTAAAGGCGTTCGGCCCGGACGACGGCGTCGCGCATGTCGGCGAGCACCGTTTCCGCTTCTTTGTAATGGACCCAGCTGTAAAGCGGCACGGTGTTGAGCAGTTCGGGCTTGACGCGCCCGTTCCATTTCGCGTAGCGGGCGATGAGATCCGCGATCTCTTCGGCCGCGGCGCGGCCCATGCCGAATTGCCGCATGGCCCATCCGACGCCGAATTCGCGAAGGTTGTCGGGGGAAAAGTCGCGGACGTTCCATGCCAGACGAAGGAAAAATTCCGTCTGAAATTCCATCGGTTTCAGATCCCCGACGTTGACGACCCAGAGCCGGTCGGCGCCGTAAGCGTAGGCTTTGTGCATCTGTTCCCAGATCTTCGGAACGGGGACGGTGGCGATCCATTTGTACGATCTCGGGTTGCCGACGTAATCCAGGTGGTAATAGATGCCCGCGCCGCCCGGCCGGCCGCGTTCCTCCGGAGCCGGAACCCGCCGCAGGTTGCCGTGGTTGTCGTCGGACCACAGCAGCGTGACGTCATCCGGCACCCGCATCCCCCGCTCGTAATATTCTTGCACCTCCTTGTAGATCGCCCAAATCTGGGGCACCTTCGTGACGTCCGGGCCCATGTGCCGGGCGATGATTTCCCGCTGGTCCGCGACGATGGTCTGCAGAAGGCGCATTTTTTCTTCCAGGGGCTCGCCGCCGCCCATCGCTTCGTCGCCGTCGCCGCGCATGCCCAGCGTGATGACGCTTTCGAAATTGCGTGCGCGGACGATGCCTTCTTCCCAGAAGCGGTACAGCGTGTCCCGGTTGGCGGCATAATCCCACGGGCCTTCGCGGCGTTTTTTCCAGTCCTTGTGCGGGCGCAGCATCGGCTCGTGGTGGGACGTGCCGATGACGATGCCGTACAGGTCCGCCATGGCCGCGTTTTGTTCGTCGTCTTCGTAGAACGAGCTGTCCCACATCGCCGGCCACAGGAAGTTGGCCCGGAGCCTGAGCAGCAGCTCGAACACGCGCCCGTAAAATTCATGGGTGAAATCGGGGTAGTTCGAACGGACCCATGTCATGAGGCAGGGTCCTTCGTCGTTCAAAAAGATGCCGCGGTATTTGACGGTCGGCTCGCCCTGTTTGTACATGCCGCGGCGGATGCAAAGTTCCGGCCGGCGCATGACGGGTACGTCGGCCCACCAGTGCCAGGGGGAGACGCCGATTTGTTCGGAAAGATCGTAGATGCCGTAGATCGTCCCGCGCTTGTCGCTGCCGGCGATGACGAGCGCCTCTTTCACGCCGGGCAAAGGCTCGGGAACCGTCTGGACGACAAAGGATTCCCATTTGCCGGCGACGCCGGCGGCATCGAGCCGGCCGGTTTCGATCAGACCGTCGATCACGGGACTTTTGCCGATCGTGCCGATGAGAACCGCAAATTCGGACAACGGGGCGGCGTGGCGGCAAAGCCGGGGCGTCACGCCGGTGACGCGGAACAAATCCCGCTGAAGGTCGCCCGCAGCACGGACGACGCCGGGGTGGTCGTCGCCGGACACATACAGGTCGGCAACCTTTCCGCCAGCGGCCAGGGGGAAGACCTCGGCGGCCGGGACGCCGGAGGCCGCATCGGCAACATAACGGATCTCGGCCATGGGCTGGACATCCTTTCCGCTTGGTTTCGGTCTCGGACAAAGCCGATACGATTTTAGGACATGATTTGGGGTGACGGAACGAATCTGGGGCAACAACTAAATTTTTATAGGCAAAAGATTAAATTTGCGGGGGTGGCTTGCGGGTTCGGCCCGCGGCTCGAGAGCAAAACATGCGGGAGGCGGAACCGGCCGGTCCCCCGACTAAACGCTGCCGGTTTGGCGACGTTCTCTCTTTTTTTGCTATAATGGATTCGGGTTTCAGATGGATCGGGAGGCGGACCATGGCAGGCTATACCCCCATGATTGAACAATACCTCGCGGTCAAGGCGGAGTCGGGGGACGCGCTTCTGATGTTCCGCCTCGGCGATTTTTACGAGCTGTTTTTCGAGGACGCCGTGATCGCCGCCCGCGAGCTGGAGATCACGCTCACCGGCCGCGACGGCGGGGCGGATCAGCGCATCCCCATGTGCGGCGTACCGTACCATTCGGTGGAATCCTACATAGCCAAACTGATCGAAAAAGGCTACAAGGTCGCCATCTGCGAGCAGATGGAAGACCCCAGGACGGCCAGGGGCGTGGTGAAGCGGGAAATCGTCCGCGTCGTCACACCGGGCACGGTGATGGAAGGGAAGGCCCTGGATGGCAAGGCCAACCGTTTCATCGTCGGCGCCGCCCTGGCGGAAGGACGTCTTGGCTTCGCCGCCTGCGATCTGACCACGGGCGAGCTGTACGTCACTTCACTGGACGCCGCCCCGGAAGCGGTGCTCACCGAACTCAACGTGTACGAACCTGCGGAAGCGGTGGGCGACGGGGCTGCCCTCGCGATCATCCGCCAGGCGGCGGCGGAAGCGGGGCGCGCCGTGTTCTGCACGATGCGCGAAGGCAGCCTCGAAGCGGATCTGGCGGAACAGTTTCCGGGGGAGGACTGGAATCGCCACGAACCGGCGCGGCGCGCCGCCGTCGCCCGTCTGCTGGGGTATCTCAAGGAAACGCAAAAGCGTTCCCTCGCCCACATCCGCACGGTCAAGGCGTACGATACGCAGCGGTACATGCGGCTGGATCCCTACACCCGCCGCAATCTGGAGCTGACCGAGACGATCCGCGACCGGTCCCGCAAGGGATCGCTTCTCTGGCTGCTGGACCGGACGCGCACGGCCATGGGAGCGCGCATGCTCCGCCGCTGGATCGACCAGCCGTTGCTGGACCCGAAGGCGATCGACAAGCGGCTCGACGCGGTCGGGGCGCTGCACGGCAACTGGCTGCAGCGCGCCGAGCTGCGCCGGGAACTGGCGGAAATCTACGACCTGGAGCGGCTCGTCGGCCGCGTCGCCTACGGGACGGCGAACGCCCGCGACCTGAACGCGCTCAGGTCCTCGCTGGAGCGGATTCCCGCCGTGCGGGACATTCTCGCTTCGCTGGAAGGTTCGCCCCTGGCGCGCCTGGCGGAGACGATGGACCCGTGCGCGGACGTGGCGGAGCGGATCGCGGAAGCCATCGCCGACGATCCCCCGGTGACGCTGCGCGAAGGCGGCCTCATCCGCCCGGGCTTCGACCCGAAGCTGGACGAGTTGCGGGAAGCCAGCAAGAGCGGCAAGCAATGGATCGCCGACCTGGAGCGGCGGGAACGGGAAGCGACCGGCATCAAATCGCTGAAGGTCGGATACAACAAGGTGTTCGGCTACTACCTGGAAGTGACCCGGGCGAATCTGGCGGCGCTTCCGGAGGGACGTTACGAGCGCAAACAGACGCTGGCCAACGCGGAGCGGTTCGTCACGCCGGAGCTCAAGGAGATGGAAGCGCGCATCCTGGAAGCGGAAGAGCGGCTGGTCGACCTGGAATACGAAACCTTCCTGGCCATCCGCGAAGAGGTGGCGCGGCAAATTCCGCGGCTGCAGCGCCTGGCGGAGCAGATCGCCGCCCTGGACGTGCTGCAATCCTTCGCGGAGGTGGCCGGCGAGCGGCGCTACACGAGGCCGCGCTGGTCGTCCGGTTTCGACCTGCGCATCGAAGGCGGGCGCCATCCGGTGGTGGAAGCGCTGTCCGAAAACGAGCCGTTCATCGCCAACGACACGGTGCTTACGGAAGCGGACGGCCGGGTGCTGCTGATCACCGGGCCGAACATGGCCGGCAAGAGCACCTACATGCGGCAGGTGGCGGCCATCTGCATCATGGCGCAAATCGGCAGCTTTGTCCCGGCGAAATCCGCCGAGCTGCCGATCATCGACCGGATCTTCACGCGGATCGGCGCGGCGGACGATCTGACCGGCGGACAAAGCACTTTCATGGTGGAAATGAAGGATATCCGGGTGATGACCGAGCAGGCCACCCGGCAAAGCCTCGTCATCATCGACGAACTCGGCCGGGGCACGTCGACGGATGAAGGGATGGCCATCGCCCAGGCCGTCATCGAATTTGTGCACGACAAGATCGGCTGCAAGGCACTCGTTTCGACGCATTACCACGAACTGGCCCGGCTGGAGGAAAACCTTCCTTCGCTGCGCAACGCGCGCATGGCGGTGAAGGAGAGCGGGGACACCGTGACGTTCCTGCGCAAGCTGGTGCCGGGGGCGGCCGATTCCAGCTACGGCATCTACTGCGCGCGGCTGGCCGGCGTGCCGGACTCCATCGTGAGCAGAGCATATGAGCTGCTCCACCAGATGGAATCGGCCGCGGCGAGAAAGGCGAACGGTCCCGCGCCGGCCGTATTGCGCGAAGCGGCGGCAGCACGGGACGAAGCCGCTGCGGCACGGGGGGACTTGGCGGCGGGGCCGGACGACCGTGCGCCAATGCCGGACGGCACCGTGGCGGCGCGGGAAGACGCCGCGGCGGACGGGACGGCGGATGCGGTGCAGCTGGCGATTTTCGCGGACATGCCGGCGGCTGAACCGAAGGGTCGAAAGGCTATCAGCCCGAGGGAGCAGCGGGTTCTGCAGCGTCTCCGCAAGCTCGACGTGCTGCGGATGACGCCGCTGGAGGCTCTGGCGTGGCTCAATGACGCAAAAAACGAACTTACGGAGAGCGGGGATGGAACATGAATCGGAGGTTGTTCGCGCGCCTTGCGGCCTGGCCGCTGGCTTTGGCGCTGTTGGTCGCCGGCATGGCGGGAGCCGCACCGGCGGCGATTGCCGAGTCGGCGGAACAGGTGGAAGAAATCCGCGGCCTTCTCGAGCGTTACCACTTGAGCCGGCCCGACGGGGAAGAGCTGAACCGCGCGGCCATTGAAGGCATGATCTACGCGCTGGGCGATCCCTACACGGAGTATCTGCCCCCGGAAGAGTGGGAAGCCTATCAGCGCGACCTGGAACAGGAAATCGTCGGTATCGGCGTCTATATGACAAATCATAACCAATCCGTATACATTACCGATGTGATTCCGGACTCCCCCGCCGAAAGGGCGGGCATCCAGCCCGGGGACGTGATTGTCGAGGTGGACGGCACCTCGGTGAAGACGACGGATGAGGCGAGAAACCTGTTGCTGGGGAAAGCGGGGACGACCGCCAATGTGGTGTTGATTCGCGACGGCCGGAAGATCAGCGTCCGCGTCACCCGGCAGCTCATCCGGCTGGCTTCCGTCAGCGGACAGCCGATGGGCGACGGCGTCGGGTATCTCGCGCTCACCGGATTTACAAGCGACTCGCCGGAACGATTCGCGGAGCGGCTGGAGCAGCTGGAAAAAGGCGGCCTCAAGGCGCTGATCGTCGATATTCGCAACAACGGCGGCGGTTACATCGAAGCGGCGCAGAAGATCGCCTCCCATTTTATCCGGAACGGCGTGCTGGCGCACATGATCAACCGTGACGACGTGGACACTCCGCTTTCCGTCAGCGGAACCCCGCGGCCGTATCCGGTAGTTCTGCTGGTGAACGAGGCGACGGCAAGCGCCGCCGAATTGCTCGCCGGGGCCCTCCAGGATTACGGCGCCGCCAGGCTGGTCGGCAGGAACACCTATGGCAAGGGGGTCACGCAGCTGCTGGTTCCGCTGAGCTTCGGCGGGGTGCTGAAGGTGACCACCCAGGAATACCTGACGCCGAACAACCGGAAAGTGGAAGGCGTCGGACTTGCGCCCGACATCGTTGTCCAGGGTCCCGCGGCCCAGCTGGCCGCCGCATTCCGCGCCGCCGGGGGGAAAACGCTGCAGATTACCTATGTCCTGGGCAACGTCACGATCAACGGCGTACGCATGAGACAGCCCAACGCCGTTTACAACCAAAACGGCGTATGGTATGTGAACGGGCATTTCGCCGCGGCCATGCTCGGCGCCGAGCTGGGGTACGACGCGGACGCCCGGACGGTGAACATGACGCGGGACGGCAAAACGCTGTCGCTCCGCATTGATGACCATCGCCTCCACATCCAAAACGGCCTGAGCGCCTTCGACATCCGCACGTTGGCGGAATGGGCGCCGGAGCTTCGCTGGAACGTGGACGGAGACACGGTGAAGCTGACCCTGACCGCGGCGACCGGTTGAAGGAAGCGGAATCCGCAGCCCCGACGAAGGAGGAAACGCCGGTGGGAATCATCCTTCTGCTCGACGACCACATTGCCAACCAGATCGCGGCCGGCGAGGTGGTGGAAAGGCCCGCCTCCGTGGTCAAGGAACTGGTGGAAAACGCCATCGACGCGGGGGCTTCCGCGATCGACGTCGAGGCGGAAGAAGGCGGTCTGAAGCTCGTGCGGGTGACGGACAACGGGCACGGCATCGCGCCCGAAGATATGGAACTGGCCTTCCAGCGGCACGCCACGAGCAAGATCCGCAGCGGACGGGATCTGTTCCGCATCGCCACCCTCGGATTCCGGGGCGAGGCGCTGCCCAGCATCGCCGCGGTCGCCAAGGTGAGCTGCCGCAGCGCCGCGGGCGACGGCGGCCTGGGCGTCCGCCTTGACATTGAAGGCGGCCGGATCGTCCGGCGCGAGGAGACCGCCGCCGCCAGGGGAACGGACATCGAGGTGCGGGAGCTGTTTTTCAACACGCCGGCGAGGCTCAAATACATGCGCACCGTGCAGACCGAACTGGGGCACGTCTGCGACGCGGTATACCGTCAGGCACTGGCCCATCCCGAAATCGCGTTCACGTTGCGCCACAACGGACAGTCGCTGCTCCGGACGCCGGGAAACGGCGATCTGCGCCAGGTCGTCGCCGCCATTTACGGCACCGCCGCGGCCCGCGCGATGGTGGAACTGGCCGGTGAACATCCGGATTACGCCATCTCGGGCCTGGTCGCCCTGCCCGTGGAAACGAGGAGCAACCGGAACGCGGTCACCGTCGTTGTGAACGGACGCCACGTCCGCAGCCCGGCGATCCTTCAGTCGCTTCTGGCGGCGTATCACACGATGCTGCCGGTGAACCGCTATCCGCTGGCCGTCGTGCATTTGCGCATGGATCCTTCGCTGCTTGACGTCAACGTGCATCCTTCCAAGCTGGAAGTGCGCTTCAGCAAGGAAACGGAGCTGCGCGACTTCGTGGAAAAGGCGGTCGGACGGGCGCTTTCCAGGCAGCCTTACATCCCTTCCGGCGCGTCTTCGAGATCATCCAGGACGGCCGCGCCCGAGCAGCAGAGCCTTCGTTTCTCCCCGGCGGGGGGCACGGGCCGGGTTGGCGGATGGCCGGAAGCGCTGAAGGAGCGGCGATGGGACGGATATCCATCCCGGGACAGCGGGAATTCCCGTGCGGGGGAAGCGGACGGCAAAGCCGCCGATGCGCCGGGATCCGGCGGACGGCCTTCGAAAGGGCGAGGCTTTCCCCGGAGCGGCGGAACGGGTTCGGGCGCTTCCCAGGTTCGCAGGGGAACGGAGGGGACGTTCGTTCCCGAACCGGTGTGGCGGGCCGCCCTGGAGGAACCGGCCGCCGTGGCCGCCGCGCCGGCGGAAAGCGCGGAAAACCGGGAAGCGGCGTTTCCCGAATTGCATTGGGTCGGCCAGGTGCACGGAACCTACATCGTGGCGCAAAACGAATCCGGGCTGTTCCTCATTGATCAGCACGCCGCGCACGAGCGCATTCAGTATGAATATTTTTACGATCTGTTCGGACGGCCGCCGGAGGGAAGCCAGGAACTGCTTTTGCCCGTGACGCTGGAGTTTCCGCCGGGCGAGGCGGCAGTGCTGCGCGGCAAGCTCCCCGTGTTTGAAGCGATCGGGGTCTATCTCGAGGAGTTCGGGGGCAACGCTTTCATCGTGCGGTCGGTCCCCCATTGGATTCCGAAGGGGGAAGAAGAGGCCCTCGTCCGTGAAATGGCCGAATGGATCGTCGCCGAACGTGATGTGGATCTGGCAAGATTCCGGGAAAAGGCGGCCATCCTGTGCGCCTGCAAGGCGGCGATCAAGGCAAACTCGGCGCTTTCCCGCGAAGCCGGACAGCGGCTTCTGGAGCGTCTGGGCGCCTGCCGCCAGCCGTACACGTGCCCGCACGGCCGGCCGATCGTCGTCAGTTTCAGCCGGTACGAGTTGGACAAAATGTTCAAACGGGTGATGTCGTGATCGTGACCACAACGGAACGGCCCGACAAGGCGACGGAGGCGCTGGCGCGGCGCCTCGCGGACGAGCTGGGGGCGGTCTGTGTTCCGCGCGGCAGGCGAACGATCAGCCAGCTGGCCCGTCGGCACGGCGCGGACCGCGTGCTCGTGGCGGGCGGCGCGGGGCTCCGTCTGCTTTCGGAATGGGGGCCGCCGCTGTTTTTTCATCCGGGCATGGCGATGCTCCGCGTCAAGCGGCTGCGAAGCGGCGACCGGGACGCCCTGGTGGACGCGGCCGGCGTCCGTCCCGGCGACCGGGTGCTGGACTGCACGGCCGGCCTGGGGGCGGACGCCATCGTTTTCTCGTATGCCGCGGGCCCCGATGGGAAGGTAACCGCCCTGGAGGTTTCGCGGATTTTGTACGTGATCGTCCGCGAAGGGCTGGCTTCCTACACCACCGGGGACGCGGATATCGACGCGGCGATGCGCCGCATCGAAATCCTGCATGCGGATTGCGAAGACGTTCTGGCATCGCTGCCGGACAACAGCTTCGACATCGTCTATTTCGATCCGATGTTCCGCATTCCCGTGCCCACGTCCCCCGGCATGGCGCCCGTTCGCCCGTTTGCCGAGGAGCGCCCGCTCGCCGAATCGGCGGTCCGGCACGCCGTGCGGATCGCACGCCGGCGGGTCGTACTGAAGGACCACCGCGACAGCGGGGAATTTGAACGGCTCGGCTTTGCCGCGTCCCGCAGGCCGTCCTCCCCCGTCGCCTACGGAGTGATCGAATGTGGCGGCCATTGACCGGGCGGACCGTCCGCCGCTGTTGGCCATCGTCGGCCCCACCGCCGTCGGCAAAACGGCCCTCAGCCTGGAACTGGCGGAGCGGTTCGGGTGCGAAATTATCAACGGCGATTCCATGCAGGTATACCGCCGCATGGACATCGGCACCGCCAAGCTTCCACCCAATGAGCGACGTGGCATCCCGCACCATCTCATCGACATCCGCGAACCCCATGAGCCTTTTTCCGTCGCGGAGTTCCAGCGCCTGTGCGGGGAGCTCGTCCGCGACATCGCGTCCCGCGGCCGGCTGCCGATGATCGTGGGGGGGACGGGGCTTTACGTTGAAGCGGTTTGCTACGGATTTCCGCTGAGCGAAGCCGCCGACACGGATCCGGAATTTCGCCGGCGCATGTGGGCGATCGCGGAAAGCGAGGGGCCGGAAGCCCTTCACTCGCGCCTGCGGGAGACGGACCCCGAAACGGCGGCGCGCCTGCATCCCCGCGATGTCAAACGCGTCATCCGCGCGCTGGAAATCTACGAATCGACCGGGAGGCCGATGTCGGAGGTGCAGGCCCAGCGGCGCGGCGAGCCCAAAACCTCGCCGTATGATTTGCTCATTATCGGGCTCACGATGGACCGCGAAATGCTGTACGAGCGGATCGAAAAACGGGTGGAGGAAATGCTCGCGGCCGGACTCGTGCGGGAAGTGGCGGGGCTTTTGGCGGAAGGCGTCCCGCGCGGGGCCACCTCCATGCAGGCCATCGGATACAAGGAAATCGCCGCCTATCTCACAGGGGAGACCGATTACCGTACGTCCGCGGCCGCCCTTGTCCGCAACACCCGCCGTTTCGCCAAGCGGCAGCTTTCGTGGTTTCGCCGGATGCCCGGCATCGTCTGGGTGGACGCGGGTCAAAAAATTGAAAACCTTTATCGGAAAACTTGTGATATAATAACAGGAAAGTTTAGGTTGCATCACGAATAAAATCGTACATCACCCTAATTCTTCTGCAATGGGGGTATCCAGCCAATGAACAAATCCATCAACATCCAGGACACGTTCCTCAACCAGTTGCGCAAAGACAGCATACCGGTCACCGTATACCTGACGAACGGTTTCCAGATCCGGGGTGTTGTGCGCGCCTTTGACAATTTCACCATCATCATCGACAGCGACGGCCGGCAGCAAATGGTCTACAAGCACGCCATCAGCACGTTCACGCCCCAACGCAACGTTTCGCTAGTGCAGCCGCAGGAGTCGGACGCTTGACCTTCAGGGCTTGAAACTTTTTCCCCCCATTTGCGTCTAACTGAATGAAAATGTTCCGTTCAAGAGCAACCCGGTCCGGGTTGTTCTTCTTTATGAAGGAACCTGATTGCAAACACTTTACAGAGAGAAAACCGGATTGCAAGTCGGAATTCCGGAAAGGTTCGGGGGATCCGAAGGGGGAGAACCATCATGGGCAAAGCCGCTCCGGGGGGAAAACCCCGCAGGGGCGCCTCCGCCCGTGCCGGGCGGAAGGCGGGCATGAGCTTTCTGTGGGTGTTGTATGCCGGATTGTTTATCGCCATATGCGCGGTTTTCGGGTATTTGCTCATCATTTTGAACGGCGAACGGATTTTGAGCGAAAACGAGAACCGCTTCGAGCTTGCGCAAGCCACGGTCATCACCGACCGCGAAGGCCGCCAGATCACAAAATTGTACGTTGCCGAGGGCAACCGCGACTACGTGGAGTTCAAGGATACTCCGGAACGGGTCCGGCAGGCGTTCATCGCCACCGAGGACCGGCGGTTTTACGAGCATCGCGGCGTCGATTTCTGGAGCATCGGGCGGGCGCTGGTGAAGGACATTCTGGCCGGCGACTTTGTGGAAGGCGGCAGCACCATCACGCAGCAGCTGGCCAAGAACCTTTTCCTCTCCGCGGACAAGACGCTGTTCCGCAAGGCCACGGAAGCCTCCATCGCGCTGGCGCTGGAAAATCACCGCACGAAGGACCAGATCCTCGAGCTGTACCTGAACCGGATCTATTTCGGCAAAGGGCAATACGGCGTCAAGACCGCGGCCAAGTTTTATTTCAACAAGGATCTGAAGGATCTGGAACTGTGGGAAGTGGCCACGCTGGCGGGCATCCCGAAGGCGCCCAACGTGTACAACCCGCTGGCGGATCCCGAAAAATCGAAGCAGCGCCGCGCCGTCGTGCTGGATCTCATGGCGGAAGCCGGCTTCGTTACGCCGGAGGAGGCGGAAAAAGCCAAAAAGGTCGACTACGATCCGAAAAAGGCGCAGACGCAAAACGCCGGCACGCGGTACCCGACATACACCGATTACGTCATGGACGAAGCCGTCCGGGTGACGGGCCTGGACGAGGACCGGATCATGCGTGGCGGATATACCATCGTGACGGCCATCGACGTCGTCGCCCAGGAAGCCATGGAGAAGGCATTCGCGGACGACGGCCTTTTCGAAAAAAGCGAGGACGGTACCACGGCCCAGGGCGCGATGGTGATTCTCGACCAGCACACCGGCGAGATCACGGCCATGGTCGGCGGGCGCGATTACGCCGCCAAGGGCTGGAACCGCGTCACCAAGCCGCGCCAGCCGGGGTCTTCGTTCAAGCCCATCGTGTCGTACGGTCCTGCCCTGGAAACGGGAAAATGGTTCCCGTGGTCGACCCTGCGCGACGACAAGATCTGTTACGACAACGGCAAATATTGCCCCGAGGATTCCAACCGGACGAAATACATCGGGCCGGTCAGCATGAAGCAGGCGGTCAAGGAATCCCGCAACCAGCCGGCCGTGTGGCTGCTCAACGAGATCGGCGTGAAGGCCGGCATCGAATTCGCCGGCCGGCTCGGAATCCAGCTGAGTCCGGAAGACCGCAATCTGGCCATCGCGCTCGGCGGGCTCACGAGCGGCGTGACTCCGCTGGAGATGGCGCGGGCCTACGCGGCGTTCGCCAACGGCGGCTTTTTGCCGGAGCCGCACGCCATCCTCGAAATCCGGGACGATGCGGGGAAAACGGTCTACAAGTACAAAGAAAAAGAGCCCGAACGGGTGATGAAGGCCGAAACGTCCTACTACATGACGCAGCTTCTGCTGGAGGTGGTCAAACAGGGCGGCACCGGCACGCGGGCGGCCATCCAGGGGCGCCAGGTGGCGGGCAAGACCGGCACCGCCCAGCTGGGCATCCCCGGGGTCAAAACCTCGGGCAACCGCGACGTCTGGTTCGTCGGCTACACCCCCGAGTATACCGCCGCGGTGTGGATGGGGTACGACCGCACGGATGAAAAGCACTATCTGCAAAAAGGCAGCGGCCAGGCGGCGGCGCTGTTTGCCGCCGTCATGTCGCAGGCGCTGAAAAACAAGGAAAAACGCTCGTTCCCGAAACCCGAGGGGATCGATAAGAAGGAAGAACTTGCCGCCGTCACGGGGCTGAAGGCCGAATACGTGCCCGATGACGTGCTGGTGAAGCTCGGGTGGCAGCCGTCCTCCGCGGAAAACATCGTGTACAGGGTGTACCGGAAGGCGGAGGGGCTGGAGGATACGTTCACCCTGCTCGGCGAAACGGCGGAGGCCGCGTTTTATGACATGGCGATTTTCCCGGAAGTGACGTACACGTATTACGTGACTGCCTACAACTCCCGTGACCGGAAGGAAAGCCCGCCGTCGGAGACGGTGTCGGTCTACATCTCGACGGAGCTGCCGGAAGACGTCAACCCGGAAGCGCCGGGCGAGATAACCGAACCGCCGGAAGAAGAATCGCCGGAAGTCCCGCCGGCCGATGGCAAACGGCCCGGGGAAGGCACGCCGGAAGTCCCGCCCGCGGAGGACGAAACGCCTCCCGGGGGACCGGCCGACGGCCAGCCGGGGGAAGGCGGGTCGCCCCAGGGAGTGGGGCCGGGCGGCGGGGAGCCGGGAGGACCTTCCTCCGAGGGCGAGAGTCCGTAGGAATGGGCAGTCCGGTCCTCCCGCCGTGAGCGGAACTCTTTCGGGGGAGACCGGCCTGGCGAAGGCGATTCTCCGCAGAAAAACGATCCGGGGTACCCACAAAATTTTTAGTCGAAAAAACGACTACAAATTTCCGATTCCAGGCCTTGGTGAACCGTTATAGTCGAAAAATCAACTCCAATGCTGGCCCCGATTTGACGGAGGCCTTATTGGAGTCGAAAAATTGACTTTAATGACCCGAATCGGGCTTCAAACGAGGCATTGTAGTCAAAAAATCGACTAAAATTCTCCAGTGGCTCTGGTCCATAACCAATTGCGTATCCGAAAAATTTCGCCGGAATGCTTCCAATATGGCCCACGGCGGCTGCGGTTATGGTCGGCGGCTGCGGGTCTACGGCGGCTGCGGGGGTGCGGAGGTCCATTGTCCGTCCGGGAAATTGCGCCGGTCGGAGGTGGAGCGCGGCCCCCGCTTTATGTTAAGATCGGATATATCGGAGCGGGATGAAGCAGCGGCGGCCGCATCCCGCGCGACCGGAAAGGAACATGGACCATGAAGCGAAAATTTTCGGACCGTGCCAACTGGCGCCGCATTCTCAAGAAAAGCTACGCCTGCGTCCCGATGGACGAGGCGCGGTTTCGCGGGTTTGTGACCCTGTTTCGCATCCACGATCTGAGGGAACCGCTGTGGAGGGATTACGGCGGAAAACGGGTATGTCTGGCGGACAAGGGCTACCTGTGGATGCAGCATTACCCGAAGGGCGAACACTTTGTCGTCACCACGATGTTCAACGACGCGGGGCGCGTCGTGCAATGGTATATCGATATTTGCAAAACGCAGGGCGTGACCGACCAACAGGTCCCGTGGTTCGATGATCTGTTCCTGGACATCGTCGTTCTTCCGGGGGGCGAAACGATGCTGCTCGACGAGGACGAACTGGAAGAAGCGCTGGACGAAGGGCAGATCTCCGAAAGGGATGCGGCGATGGCCGAACGGACCGCCAGACGGCTGCTGGAAAGCATCCGCAACAAGCGGTTTCCTTTTTTCCGCCTGAGCGTGGAACACCGGCGCATTCTGCTGCGGCAGCTCGGCTGGGAGGCGGGCTGTTCGTAACCCGGACGACCGGCGCAATCAGGCTTCAAGCCTCCTCCTTCGGCATGGCGGATGAACGGGCCGAATACATTGTTAAGGCGGCAGGCATACGCCGATAACGCCCAGCGGGAGGAGCGAGGGTATGAACGAACGGGCGAGATCGCCGGAAACGCGGGATTCCGCCCTTTCGCGTCCGGACCGTAGGATCAATGTCGTGCTGCGGTCCGCGTCCGCGGAGCAGGCCGCGCCGCTGTCCAGCGTTCGCGCGCGAACGCTCCCAAACGAAGGCCCGTGGTCCGAATGGCAAAAAGAGCTGGACCGGCTGGTCGGGCTGGAAGAAGTGAAGGCACTCGTCTACGAAATTTACGCCTTGCTGCAGGTCGGGCAGATGCGCTCCGCGGCCGGCCTGTCGAACAGCCAGCATGTTTTTCACATGATTTTCAAGGGCAATCCCGGCACCGGCAAGACGACGGTGGCCCGCATCCTGGCGCGGCTGCTGCAAAGCATGGGCGTGCTGAGCAAAGGCCACCTGGTGGAAGTGGAACGGGCCGATCTGGTCGGCGAATACATCGGGCACACGGCGCAAAAGACAAGGGAATGGATCCGCAAGGCGATGGGCGGCATCCTGTTCGTCGACGAGGCCTACAGCCTTGCGCGGGGCGGGGAAAAGGATTTCGGGAAGGAAGCCATCGACACGCTGGTCAAGGCGATGGAAGACCACCGCAACCAGTTCGTGCTCATTTTGGCCGGATACACGCTGGAAATGGAAGCTTTTTTGCTCTCGAACCCCGGGCTGCCTTCGCGTTTTCCGATCCGGATGACGTTTCACGACTACACAACGGACCAGCTGATCCAGATCGCCGAACTGATGGCCAGGGAACGGGATTACACGCTGCTGCCGCAGACGCTGCAGAAGCTGCGCCAGATGGTGATCGCGGAGAAAAACGCCCGTCTCTATTCGTTCAGCAACGCCCGCTTCATTCGCAACGTGCTGGAGCGCGCCATCCGCAACCAGGCCGTGCGCCTGCTGGAGCAATACCCAAGCGGCACACCCGGGCGGATGGAGCTCATGGATATTCGGCCGGAGGACCTGCGCATGGACGGGTGGGAGTGATCCGCGGGAGCACGGTTGGCAGCGGATAAACGGAAGCACGGCGCGAAAAGGGGGAAATGGATGGCAGGATTGCACGAAACCGGCGCCGGGAAGCGCGAACGCGTCATCCTCGTCAGTCTGGTCACGGACGAAATGCGCCGCTCGGATGCCAATACGGACGAATCCCTTCGCGAACTTTCCCGGCTGGCGGAAACCGCGGGAGCCGAGGTGGCGGCAGTGACCGTGCAGCAGCGTCCGGCCCCCGATCCGAAATGGTTCGTCGGGAAAGGAAAGGCGGAGGAAATCGGACGGCTGGCGGAGGCCCACGGCGCGGGGACGGTCATTTTCGACCAGGATCTGTCCGCCGCGCAGGTGCGCAACCTGGAACCGGTGCTGAACGCCAAAATCATCGACCGCACGCAGCTCATTCTCGACATCTTTGCCGGACGGGCAAGAACGCGGGAAGGCATGCTGCAGGTGGAACTCGCCCAGCTGAGCTATCTGTTGCCCCGTCTGTCCGGCCACGGGCGGCATCTGTCGCGGCTGGGCGGCGGCATCGGCACCCGCGGCCCGGGCGAAACGAAGCTGGAAACGGACCGGCGCCATATCCGCCGCCGCATCGGCGAGCTGCGCCGCCAGCTGGAGAGCGTGAAGGCCCATCGCGAGCTGCACCGCCGGCGGCGCCGGAAGAGCGGCGTTTTCCAGGCGGCCCTGGTCGGGTACACGAACGCGGGGAAATCCACGCTGCTGAACCGCCTGACCGCGGCCGGTGTCCTCGCGGAGGACAAGCTCTTTGCCACGCTGGACCCGACGACGCGCGCGCTGCGCCTGCCGGGAGGCGGGGAAGTGCTGCTCACCGACACCGTCGGGTTTATCCGGAATTTGCCCCACGAACTGGTCGCCGCTTTCCGTTCCACCCTGGAGGAAGTGAAGGAAGCGGACCTGCTCATCCATGTGATCGACGCCTCTTCGCCGGCACATGATCGGCAGCGGAAAGTCGTGGAACGCGTGCTGGCGGAGATGGGCGCGGGGGACAAGCCTGTCCTTGTGGTTTACAATAAAATCGACCTGTGCTCGCCGGATGCGGCTCCCATTCTTTGGGAGAACGGCGACACGCTGGCCGTCAGCGCCTTCCGGGACGAGGATCTGCGCCGCCTGACGGAAGCCATCAAGCGCAAATTGGACCGGCGAACGGCCGTCTTCCGGCTGCCGGCGGCGCGCGGCGATCTGGCCGCGCTGGCGTACCGGGTGGGCGAGGTGACGGAGCGGCGCGCCGAAGACGACTGGCTGCTGCTTCGCGTCCGGCTTCATCCGGACCAAATGGACAGGCTGGGGAAACCTTTGGAACCTTTTTTATTGGAAAGGATGGATTAGCGGCTTGGAAGCCGAAGTCATGGAATCCCACGCATCCTGGGAAAAGCTGGCCGAATCCGCCGAGGCGAAGGCGGCGGACCGGCTGAAGGAAGCGGACCGGGTGGCCGAGCGCAACCAGTGGAAGGTCATCCGGGCGTTTCAAATAAATAAAGTCAGCGAAACCCATTTCGCCGATTCCACCGGATACGGATACAACGACCGGGGAAGGGAAGCGTTGGACGCGGTGTACGCCGAGGTATTCGGAGCGGAGGCGGCGTTGGTGAGGCCGCACATCGTTTCCGGCACCCACGCCATCGCCGTCGCCCTGTTCGGCGTTCTGCGCCCGGGGGACGAAATCGTGTTCGTCACCGGAAGTCCGTACGATACGCTGCATCCGGTGATCGGCCGGCAGCCGGGCGACGGCACCGGCTCGCTGGCCGACTGGGGCGTTCGCAGCCGTTTCGTGCCGTTGCTCTCCGACGGGAGCGTCGACTGGGCGGGGGTGGAGGCGGCGACGGGCGAACGGACGAAGGTGTTCGCCATCCAGCGCTCGCGCGGCTACAGCTGGAGACCTTCGTTCACCGTGGACGAAATCGCCGAAATGGTGCGCCGCCTCAAGGCGATCAAGCCGGACGCCGTCGTGTTCGTGGACAACTGCTACGGGGAATTCGTGGAAGACCGGGAGCCGACGGAGGCGGGGGCGGATCTCATCGCCGGATCGCTGATCAAAAACCCCGGCGGCGGCGTCGCCCCCACCGGGGGATATGTCGCGGGACGGCGGGATCTGGTCGAGCGGGTCGCCGGACGGCTGACGGCGCCCGGCATCGGCGCGGAAATCGGCGCGATGCTCGGGACGACGCGGGTGCTGTTCCAGGGGCTGTTTCTGGCGCCGCTCTTCGTCAGCCAGGCGGTGAAGGGCAGCATTTTCGCCGCGGCGGTGTTCGAGGAGCTCGGTTTCGAGACCAGCCCCGCTTGGAACGCGAAGCGTACCGACCTCATCCAGGCGGTCCGCTTCCGCTCGCCGGATCAGCTGATCGCCTTCGTGCGGGCGGTGCAGCGCGCGGCCGCGGTGGACGCCCACGTGGTGCCGGAGCCCGCGGAAATGCCGGGATATGACGATCCGGTGATCATGGCCGCCGGCACCTTCATCCAGGGAGGCAGTCTGGAACTGTCGGCCGACGCGCCGCTAAGGGAACCTTACATCGCCTACATGCAGGGCGGCCTCGCCTACGCCCAGGTCAAGCTGGCCGTACGTCTGGCCGTCGAGGCGTTGGCTGCCATGTCAGATTCCTTGACATGATTCGGCACGCCCATTAAGATGAATATGGTTGCAAACCGATGATCGCGAGGAAAGAAGAGGGTTGTGTCATGGCAGAAGATTCGCGTAAAATGGCCCTTTTCCCGATCGGGACCGTCATGAAGCTGACCGGGCTTTCGGCCCGGCAAATCCGCTATTACGAGGAGCATGACCTGGTCCGTCCGATTCGCACCGCGGGCAACCAGCGCCTTTTTTCTTTCCGGGATGTGGAGCGGCTGCAGCAGATCAAGGCGATGATCGACGGCGGGCTGAACATCGCGGGAATCAAAAAGGTTCTGCAACAAGGTCATACGGAAGTGAAGGAGGGGACCGTCTCCGTCGAACCGCTGAAAAGCGAAGCCAGCGAAATCACCGATCCCCAGGTCCATCGGATACTCAAGAAGCAACTGATGGACCGCCGACCGGGGAAGGTGACGCTGATCGAAGGTCAACTGGCCGGCTATTTCCGACATCCGCAGCAACGATGAAGATCACTTGATGGTCGATGGATTCAGGAGGTCTACATGGGTTACACGCGCGAGGACATTTTGCGCATTGCCAAGGAAGAGAACGTTCGTTTTATTCGCCTTCAATTCACGGACTTGCTCGGCATTGTAAAAAATGTGGAAATCCCCATCAGCCAGCTGGAGAAGGCGCTGGACAACAAAATGATGTTCGACGGTTCGTCCATCGAAGGGTATGTGCGCATTGAAGAATCGGACATGTACCTGTACCCGGACCTGGACACCTGGGTCATTTTCCCCTGGGTCACGGAGGACAAGGTGGCCCGGCTCATCTGCGACGTCTACCTGCCGGACGGAACGCCGTTCCCGGGAGACCCGCGGGGCATCCTGAAGCGGGAACTCAAGCGGGCGGCCGAACTGGGCTTCCAGACGATGAACGTCGGCTCCGAACCGGAATTTTTCCTTTTCAAAACTGATGCCAACGGCAATCCCACCAACGAAGTCAACGACCAGGGCGGCTACTTCGACCTGGCGCCGACGGATCTGGGCGAAAACTGCCGGCGCGATATCGTGCTGACGCTGGAGGAAATGGGCTTCGAAATCGAGGCCTCCCATCACGAAACCGCGCCCGGGCAGCACGAAATCGACTTCAAGTATGCGGACGCGATCCGGGCGGCGGACAAGATCCAGACGTTCAAGGTCGTGGTGAAAACCATCGCCCGCAAACACGGCCTGCACGCCACGTTCATGCCCAAGCCGCTGTACGGCATGAACGGTTCGGGGCTGCACTGCCATCTGTCGCTGTTCAAGGACGGCCAGAACGCCTTCTACGATCCGGCCGACAAGCTGGGTCTGAGCGAAGTCGCGAAGCAGTTCATGGCGGGCATTCTCCATCACGCGCGCGGTTTTACCGCCATCACCAACCCGACGGTGAACTCGTACAAACGGCTCGTTCCCGGTTACGAAGCGCCCTGCTACGTGGCCTGGTCGGCCGCCAACCGCAGCCCGATGGTCCGGATTCCCGCATCGCGCGGCATGAGCACGCGCATCGAGGTGCGCAACCCGGACCCGTCGGCCAATCCGTACCTGGCTCTCACGGTGCTCTTGCGGGCGGGACTTGACGGCATCATCAAGAAGATGCCGCTGCCGGCGCCGGTGGACCGCAATATTTACGTGCTAAGCGAAGAGGAGCGCCTGCGCGCGGGCATTCCCAACCTGCCGGTGTCCCTGGCGGAAGCGCTCCAGGAGCTGAAGAGGAACGAAACGATCTGCGACGCCCTGGGCGACCACGCCCTGACGCATTTCCTCGAACTCAAGGAAATCGAATGGGACATGTACCGCACCCAGGTGCACCAGTGGGAACGCGATCAATACATGACCTTGTACTAATGGCAGAGATCATAAAAAAAGGACGTGTTCCGCGGTTCGGTCCGCGGAACACGTCCTTTTTTGTTTATCTGACGGCAGGTGGATTAGTGGAACCTGCGAATCAGCCCGATCACTTTGCCCAGGATGGTCACGTCGGTAAGGCGGATGGGCTCCATGCTGGAATTTTCCGGCTGCAGACGGATGTGGTCCCGTTCCTTGTAGAAGGTTTTCACCGTCGCTTCGCCGTCCTCGGTCATCGCCACCACGATGTCCCCGTTGTTCGCGGTGGGCTGCTGCCGCACGATGACATAGTCCCCGTCGAAAATGCCGGCTTCGATCATGCTGTCGCCCTGGACGGACAGCATGAACACCGCCTGGTCGCCCACCATGTGCACGGGCAAGGGGAAATAGTCCTCGATGTTCTCCGTGGCCGTGATCGGCGTGCCGGCCGTCACCTTGCCCACGAGGGGCACCTGCCGGACCGAAAACGCGAAGTTCGCCCGCGAATCGTCGTCCAGGATTTCAATGGCGCGGGGTTTCGTGGGATCGCGGCGGATCAGCCCCTTCTTCTCCAGCCGGTCCAGGTGACCGTGCACCGTCGAGCTGGAGGCGAGACCCACGGCTTCGCCAATTTCCCGCACCGACGGGGGATAACCCCTTTCGCGGACCGAAACTTTGATGAAATCCAGGATCGCCTGCTGGCGCTGGGACATTTTCGGCATGGAGCACCCTCCCTGAATCATTTGCGCATGTAAGGAACGTCCGGTTTTTTCTGGTTTACATTGTAACACAGAACTTTGGTTCGCGCAAACATCCGTTCCCGAAGAACAAATGTTCGAAAAAAGTATTGAAACAAACAAATGTTCGTGCTATATTGGGAGCAGAACAAATGTTTGGGGTGGCGGAAATGGTATCCGACTGCTGGGTGCTTTCTTCGGGAGCGAACATGGGGTTGAAAAGCCGGACCGGGCGCGGGAAGACGGACGACCGGAGCTTTGCCGAACGAACGGAGGAGAAGCGGGAGTTGCGCACCGCTTCTGGAAGGGTGTGGCGGCTTGCGGCCGTGTTTCTGCTGGCGTGTACCGTGTTCATGGCCGGTCTTTCGTTTGTCCGTTCCCATGCCGCGTTCGTGGAGCCGGCGCCGGCCGGCCCGGGGGAGAAGGTCGTCATCGTCGAAGCGGGCGACAGCCTGTGGAAGATCGCCGTTTCCGTAAAGAAGCAGGAGGCGGACCCGCGCGCCGCGGTGCAAGCCATCATGAAGCGCAACGGCCTTTCCAGGCCGGAAATCCGCAGCGGACAGCGGCTGATCATTCCGGAAAGCATCCTCAGATAATCCGCTTTGCAGGATCGTTGCGTTGTCCTGCTTTTTTTTTCTACGACTGACCAATTAACATACAATATTTGTTTTCCGTTTCTTGTAGATACTTTTCGGGATTGCTTCTAAACCGTCTCCGTTTGGCTCCTTCTGCCAATCGGGAGGCCCAACGCTGGC
>Ga0310826_100106_pt1 | contig 139433 bp, 136 predicted proteins | sample WT_ome_FD_201306 | JGI IMG/M metagenome (GOLD analysis project Ga0310826, IMG submission 201306) | Sorghum-adapted microbial communities enriched on wild type (WT) sorghum from Joint BioEnergy Institute, Emeryville, California, United... ... | reverse complement strand
CGCAAGGGCTGGTCAGCATGCTTGAATGTTACTTGGCATTTCGTTAACTCTTCGGAACCGCCTGGTGCGGACCCGCATGCCAGGTGGTGTGAGAGGACGGGGGCTAGCCGCCCCCTTCTACTCGATTCCGTCGGGGGCGCCTTTTCCACGGGGGAAGCAAAGCATGGGAGCCGCCGGCGGGGATTCCCGGAATTGACACGGCGGAAAATGAGCGGAGATAATGATGAGTAATTGCGGGGGGAGCAACCCGCTTTCATTCGACAGCAAGGGGTGGGCCATAAGTGGAAGTGAAGGAACTGCAAGGCCGGCTGGCGGAAACGGACGGGCAGGTGCGCGTCAAAATCTCCGGAGGACGCATCGTTTCGGTGGCGCCGGTTCCCGGGCCGGCGCCGGACGCGCCGGGCGGGGAGAAGGAATCCGGCCTTTGGATCGCGCCGGGGCTCGTCGATTTGCAGATCAACGGCTTCGCCGGCCATGATCTGAACGCGGCGGACGCGCCGCTCGAAGCGAGGGTGGAAGCGGTGTGCCGCATGACCCGGGAAGTGCTGAAAACCGGCACGACCTCCTTTTGCCCGACGATCATCACCGCCGGTTTCGAACAGATCCGCGACGCGGTCAGGGCGATCCGGCTGGCGTGCGAGCGGGATCCCCTGGTTCGCGATTGCGTGATCGGCATCCATCTGGAAGGACCGTACATCTCCGGGGAAGACGGTCCGAGGGGCGCCCATCCGAAGGACCAGGTGCGGGATCCGAGCTGGGAAGAGTTTGCTGCCTGGCAGGAAGCGGCGGGCGGGCTCATCCGCATGGTGACGCTGGCGCCGGAACGCAAAGGCGCCGTCGCCATGATCCGCAGGCTGGCCGCCGAAGGCCTCCTTGTCTGCATCGGGCACACCGCCGCCAGCCACGAAGACATCGCGGCCGCGGCCGACGCCGGCGCGCGGTTGTCGACGCATCTGGGCAACGGGGCGCATCCGCTGTTGCCCCGGCATCCCAACTACATCTGGTCGCAGCTGGCGGACGACCGCCTGACGCCCGGCATCATCGCGGACGGCCACCATTTGCATCCGTCGGTCGTCAAGGTGATGTCGCGGGCGAAGAATGGCCGCGTCGTCCTGGTCAGCGACGCCGCCCATCTGGCCGGAATGGCCCCGGGCAGGTACAAAACCCACATCGGCGGGGAAGTGGAGCTGTTGCCTACGGGACGGCTGCAGATGGCCGCGCCGCCGCACCTCCTGGCCGGCTCGGCCGTGTCGCTGGCTGACTGCGTGGAGCGGTACCGCGAATTTCTCTCCTGTCCGCTCGGCGAAGCGATCCGCGCGGCGGCCGGACGTCCGGCGGAGCTCATCGGCGAACCGCTGCTCGGCGAAATCGGCCCGGGGCGCGCGGCGGATTTGATCGCCTTCACCCGGGAACAATCGGAAGGGAGGCTCCATATCCGCAAGGTGATCAAGAGTGGACGGATCGTATGGGAAGCGGGCAACGAATGATGCGTAACGGATCGGCGGGCATTTGCACAAAATGAACCGTCTTAAATTTTTCCGCTTGCTTGAAACGGTTCAATATAATATAATGAAAGCGCTTATAAATTGAACGAAATGTGGCCGAAATTATGTAATAAAATATGACATAATAGACGCCTGACACGAATTTCCTTGTAAGTAAATGTGACCATTCAAGCGCAAAATTGTCATATTCCCGTTATAATATGAACCAAGTTGTACGATTTAATAACAGATAGATTTCCTCTTTTCTTTTTCGCCAAAATTTGAACCGGTACAAATCATCGATCTGTCGATCTTTGCGGGAGGTGAGCGACACCGGCAAAAACGCCGGAAACCAAGCGGGTGGCATCCAGTCAGAGAACGCATCGGGGTCGTTTGGATTGCGTGCAAAATCAAACTCGAATCAAGGGAGCTGGTACGCTTGAAAAAAATGTTTTCCTACGGTTTGGCGGCGATGCTTGTCCTGGCCCTCGCGCTTACCGCCTGCTCCGGCGGGGGTTCGAAGCAAGGCTCGAGCCCGAGCCCGTCGTCCGGAAACGGCGGCTCGCCGAGCGCGTCGGAAGCGCCGAAGAAGCCGGTCACCCTCACCATCTGGACCGGGTGGCCCGAGCTGGACGCTTACTACCAAAAAATGGGAGAAGAGTACAAGAAAGAGCATCCCGAAGTATCGTTTGAAATATCGTCGTTCCCCCTGCGCGATTACGAGAAAAAGCTCGCGGCCGCCCTGCCGTCGGCCAGCGCGGCGGACATCATGCCGATCAACCCGAACATCGCGCTGCGCTATATCGAGGGCGGCATGCTGCAGCCGGTCCCGGACGACCTGGTGCAGCAAACCGCTTCGGGCATCCACAAGGAAATCGTCGTGAACACGACGATTGTCAACGGCAAATCCTATGGCGTTCCGGCGTTCATGGGAGCGGGGGCGATCTTCTACAACAAGGACTACCTGGCGGAAGCCGGCCTGACCGAACCGCCGAGCCCCGACAACCTGCTGGAATACGCGCAGAAGCTGGCGAAGTATGACGCGAACGGCAACCTGATCCGTGCCGGCCAGAGCCTGCGGCTGAGCGGCGGCGGCAGCGGCGTCGGGGAGAAGTTCTGGAACATCATGGCGCAAAAAGGCGGCAGCATCGTCACGGAAGTGTCGCCCGGCAAGTGGAAGGCCAATTACAACACCGAGGTCGGCTTCGAAACCCTGAAATTGTACGTGGACATGGTGCACAAATACCACACCGACGATCCGAACCTGAAGCACGACACGGAAGCGTTCCAGCAAGGCATCGCGGCGTTCTACATCCGCGAATCCAACGTGATCCTGGACACCGCGAAAAAAGCGCCGAACCTGAACTACGGCACCGCTCCGCTGAAGGCGAACGTCATCAGCCTGATCAACTACTACGTCGCTTCCCGGGACGCGGACAAGGCCGCCGCGGCGTGGGACTTCATCCGGTTCATCACCAAGCCGGACAACCACAAGCAGCTCGTGGAAATGAGCGGCTGGCTGGTGCCGCGCAACGACATGGATCTGACCGATCTCTACGCCAAGCATCCGCAGTTTGAAGCGTTCTTCGTGGAAGACCAGGAATGGCAAATGTACCCGTCGCTGCCCGAGTTCGACGAGATCCTCACCAAGTTCGCCGACCGCCTGGCGGGGAAAGGCTTCACGGATCCGAGCTTCGTGGACAATCCGGACAAGATTTGGGATTTCCTCAACGAGGCGGCGAAGGAAACGAACGACATCCTGAAGAGAGCGGGACGTTTGGCCGAGTAAAACGGATGAACCGCAGGGGCGAGCGCAAGCCCGGCTGCACGCCTGGGCTTGCCTTGCCTATAATGGGGGATTGGATATGCCTGCAAAAGAACGGTTCAGGTTCGCGATCGTGGGCGCCGGGGTGATCGCCAAGGTGCACGCGGAAGCGATCCGGCAGCACCCCGGGGCCGAGCTGGCGGCGGTGTCCGACCGGACGCTGGCGAAGGCGCAGCGGCTGGCGGGCGAATACGGGGCCGACGCGTATGACGATTACCGCGAAATGCTGAAACGGCCGGACATCGACGTCGTGTGCGTCTGCACGCCGAGCGGCAAGCACGCCGAAGTGGCCGTCGCCGCCGCCGAGGCCGGCAAGCACGTGCTGTGCGAAAAGCCTCTGGAAATCCGCCCGGATCGCATGTCGGAAATGATCGAAGCGTGCCGAAAATACGGCGTGAAGCTGGGCTGCGTCTTCCAGCGGCGGCTCATGCCGGCGGTGGAGATCACGCGGCGGGCGCTGCGGGAAGGCCGGTTGGGCCGGCTGGTCATGGCCAACGCGTACCTGAAATACTACCGGAGCCAGGAATATTACGACAGCGGCGGGTGGAGAGGAACCCGGGAACTGGATGGCGGCGGATGCCTGATGAACCAGGGCGTTCACGGCATCGACCTCATCATGCACCTGGCGGGGGAAGTGGAGTCCGTTTTCGCCTACACCGGGACGCTGGCCCGCAACATCGAAGTGGAGGATACGGCCGTCATCGCCCTGAAATTCAAAAACGGGGCGTACGGCGTCATCCAGGGCGCCACTTCCGTGTACCCGGGGCAGGAGACCCGTTTCGAGCTGCACGGAGACAGGGGAACCATCGAATTCGGCGACACCGGATTCAAAAAATGGACGTTCATGGGGGTCGAAGAGCCCCTTCCGGAAGTCGGGGACACGCTGGGGCTGGCTTCGACCACGAGCTCCCAGCAGCTGGCCGTGAACGGCCACCTCTTCTATGTCGGCGACATCATCGACGCCATACGGCACGACCGGGAACCGCTCGTGAACGGCGAAGAAGCGCGCAAACCGGTGGATCTCGTGCTGGCCATCTATGAATCCGCCCGCACGGGCCGGGAAGTCCGGCTGCCGGATGCCTGACGAACCGGAAGAATCCTGTCGCAAGAACTCGCAACAGACAAAGAAGGAGAATGGAAGATGACCAAGTTGGCGGTTGACGGGGGAACGCCCGTCCGGACGAAACCATTCCCCGAGTGGCCGGTGTTCGGCGATACGGAACGCAAGCTGCTGCTGGAAGTGCTTGACTCCGGCAAATGGGGCGGAACGGGACGGATCAAGCTGCCCGAGCTGGAAAAACGCTTCGCCGACCTGCACGACGCCCGGCACGCCATCCCGTGCGTCAACGGCACCATCGCGATCACCGTCGCGCTCATGGCGGCGGGCGTGCAGCCGGGGGACGAGGTCATCGTGCCTCCGTACACGTTCTTTGCCACCGCCTCGGCGCCGCTCCTGTTCGGGGCCATTCCCGTTTTTGCGGACGTGGAGAAAGACACCATGCTGATCGATCCGGCGAAGGTGGAAGCGCTGATCACGCCCCGCACGAAGGCGATCATCCCGGTGCACATCGCGGGGGCGCCGGCCGACATGACCGCCCTCCGGGTGATCGCCGCCAAGCACGGCCTGCGGATCATCGAGGATGCCGCGCAGGCGGTGGGGGCCCGGTGGGACGGACGCGGCGTCGGCGCCATCGGCGATCTGGGCACGTTCAGCTTCCAATCGTCCAAAAATCTCAATGCCGGCGAGGGCGGCATGATCATCACCAACGACGACGAACTGGCGGACCGGGCCTGGTCGCTGACGAACGCCGGGCGCATCCGGGGCGGCGAATGGTACCAGCACGAGGTGGTCGGCTGGAACCTGCGCATGACCGAATTCCAGGCCGCCGTGCTGCTCGGCCAGCTCACCCGGCTGGAAGAACAGATGGCGCTCCGGGAACGCAACGCGCGCCTGCTCGCGGAGCTGCTCGGCGACATCCCGGGGGTCCGGGTGCCCCGGTACGATGCCCGCGTCGAACGGCACGCCTGGCATCTGTTCCTGTTCATGATCGACGCGGACATTCCCGGCCGGCCTTCCAAGCGGGAAATTTGCCGGATGCTGAACGCGGAAGGCATACCGGCGCACGAAGGGTACGTGCCCCTGAACCGGAACCGCGCGATTCTCGAAGACATCCGCAAATGGACCGGCGAAAGCCGCACCTGCGCGTGCCCGGTTGCCGAGAAAGCCTGCGAGTCGGAAGCGTTCTGGCTGGCGCAAAACGTGCTGCTCGGCGACGAGCGCGACATGCACGACATCGCGGCCGCCGTCCGCAAGGTGATAACATCCTTCGGGTAATTGTCCGATTTTTTGTATGGATCGGATGTTTTTGACGATTTTCACGGGGAGTGGAGCTTGCGCATGATCTGGGACCGCCTGGGCGTGCTGACGGACGAAGTCTCGCCCGACCTGACGGAAGCGCTCGACTGGGCGCGGGAGCACGGGCTGAAGCATGTCGAGATCCGCACGGTGAACGGCCGCAACGTGATGGACCTGTCGGACGAGGAGCTGGCCGGCATCCGCCGGGAGGCGGAGCGGCGCGGACTGTTTGTGTCCGCCGTGGCGTCACCCGTGTTCAAGTGCGCGCTGGATCCCGCCAGGCCCGTCATGAAAGGGGACATGTTCGGGCAGAAGGACGAGGATGTGGCCGCCCACTACGGCAAACTGGACAGGGCGATCCAAATCGCCCGGCTGCTGGGCACCCGGCGGATCCGCATCTTCTCGTTCTGGCGGGAACAGGATCCCCTCCGGTACGAGGAGGAAATTGTGCAGCACCTGAAAAAGGCGGCGGAGATCGCGGAGCGGCAGGACGTCCTTTTGCTGCTGGAAAACGAACCGAGCTGCAACGGCGGCTTCGCCGCGGAAGTCGGCCGGCTGGCGCGCCTCGCCGCATCGCCGGCGCTCCGCGTGCTGTGGGACCCGGGGAACGAGGCGTACGGCGGCAGGCCGGCGTTTCCGGAAGGCTACAGCGAAGTGAAGGACGTCCTGGATCATGTGCATTTGAAGGATGCCCTCGTCACGGCGGACGGCACCCCGCGGTGCGTGCCCATCGGCCGCGGCCGGGTGCCGTACGCGGAGCAGATCGCCGCGCTGGAACGGGACGGATACCGGGGGCTGTACACCATCGAGACGCACTACGTTCCGGAAGGCGGCACGCCGGCGGACGGAACCCGGCTGACGCTGGAAGGACTGCGCGCGGCGCTGGCGGCGATGGAGGGAACCGGATGAATCCCCGGCGGAATCCGACCATCAGCGACCTGGCGAAACTGACCGGACTGGCCAAAAGCACGATTTCGGGCGTCCTGAACAACAAGGAAGGCTTCTCGGAGGAAACGAGGCAGAAGGTGCTGAAAGCCGCCGAGCAGCTCGGCTACGTGCCCAACGAGCTGGCCCGGGGCCTGACCTCGAAATCCACCCGTTCCATCGGCCTGATCATCAAGGACATTACCAACCCTTTTTACAACCATATCACCAAGGGCGTCCAGGAAGTGGCCGAAGAGCACGGGTACACCGTGTTCCTGTGCAGCAGCGGCGAATCCCACAAGGCGGAAATCAAGCACATGGAAGCCATGACCCGCAAACGGGTGGACGGGCTGATCATCGCGCCTCTTCTCGAAGAGGTCACGTTTGATCATTTTTACGATCTGAAAAAGAAAGGGATTCCGTTCGTGCTGCTGGGCCGGATTCCCGGACTGTCCTGCGACACCTTCGAATTCGACGATTACGGAGGCGGACGGCAGGCGACCGAACATTTGCTGCAGTGCGGGCACACCCGCATCGGCTTCGTGCAGGGGCCCCGCACGTCGCGGGCGGCCAAGCTGCGCTTCGCCGCGTTCCTGGACACGATGAAGGACCACGGTCTCGTGCCGGACCCGCGGCACGTGTTCGACCATACGAGCAGCCTGGCCGAGGGGATGGAAATCGGCCGGCGCCTGGCGGAAATGGAAGACCGGCCGAGCGCGGTCATCTGCTTCGACGACCTGATCGCCATCGGCCTGATCAAGGCGTTCCAGGGCGCGGGTCTCCGCGTGCCGGACGATCTGTCGGTGGTCGGCTTCGACGACATCGAGTTCAACACGTTTCCGCTCACGACGGTCTCCATTCCGACGTACGACGCGGGCAAGGCCATGGCCTGGACGCTGTTCGACCGCATCCTGCAGCGCCGCGAATCGGGCTACAAGCACATCCAGTTCGAGCAAAGGCTTGTCGTCCGCGCCTCCGTGAAAGTGTTGGGCGCAAACGCAACCGCAGAAAAATAAAGAAACGGAAGGTTTTTCAATGGTGCAAAAAACTGTTGAAACAAACCGCATGACGATCAGCCGCTATCCGGACAAAAAGGCGCTCGGCCGGGCGGCGGCCGCGGACGTGGCTTCCTGCATCCTGCAGCTGCTGGAACGGCAGGAGACCATCCGTATGCTGCTCGCTTCCGCGCCTTCCCAGGACGATTTCCTGGAAGCGCTGCGCGGGGACGATCGCATCCCGTGGCAGCGGATCATCTGTTTCCATCTTGACGAATACGTGGGTCTCGGCGCGGACGCGCCGCAAAGTTTTTCCCGTTACCTGCGCGACCGGCTGTTCCATTATCGCGAGCCCGCGGCGTTTTACGCCATCGACGGCCTGAACGATCCCGACGCCGAATGCCGCAGGTACGCCGAACTGTTGTCCCGGCATCCCATCGACATCGCCTGCATCGGCATCGGCGAGAACGGCCATATCGCGTTCAACGAGCCGCATGTGGCGAATTTCCGGGATCCGCTCCTGGTCCGGCGGGTGACGCTGGAGGAAACGAGCCGGCAGCAGCAGGTCAACGACGGATGTTTCGCCGTGCTGGAGGAAGTGCCGCGGGAAGCGATCACGCTGACCGTGCCGGCCATTCTGGCGGCTTCCCATATTTTCTGCATGGTCCCCGGCGTCCGCAAGAGCAAGGCGGTGCGGGAAGCCCTGTACGGGCCGCTCACCGAACGGTGTCCCGCTTCCGTGCTGCGGACGGCGAAGGCGTGCTCCATCTATCTGGACCAGGAAAGCGCCTCTCTGCTGTAACGCCCCGGTTCCGGTTGAATCCCTCATAGTTTTTTTAGGAAAGGAGGGCGGCGGCCCCCATGCAAGCGAGCGCCAGGAGAAGGTTCAGGCTGAAGCCGGGGCACTGGTTCGTCCTGATCGGGCTTGCGCCGGTTTTGGCGTTGTACGCGTATCTCCGTTTTGTGCCGATTGCCAAAACGATCTGGATCAGCTTTTTCCAATGGGACCTGATCTCCACGACCAAGCCGTTCGTCGGCCTGCGCAACTACGCGGATCTGTTCAAGAGCGACCTGTTCTGGCTCGCGCTGGAAAACACCACGATCATCGCGTTCGGCATCCTCGTGTTCAGCGTGCCGCTTTCGATGGTCATCGCCTTCCTGCTGAGCAGGGGCATTCGGTTCAAGACGTTTTTTGAAGCGGTCTACTTTCTGCCGTACATCACCCCGATGGTGCCGGTGGCGATGACCTGGAAGTGGATTCTCGATTCCAACCAGGGGCTGCTCAACTACGTGCTGTCCATCTTCGGCATCCCCGCGCAGCCCTGGCTGTTCGAACACCGGCTCGCGCTGGCTTCGGTCATCATGCTGACGGTTTGGAAAACGCTCGGCTACAACATGATCATTTTCACCGTCGGGCTGACGGGCATTTCCAAGGAATACTACGAGGCGGCGGCGATCGACGGGGCGACGGGATTCAAGGCGTTTCGTTATATTACCATCCCGCTGCTCAAACCGATCACCGTGTTCGTGTCGATCGTCACCCTCATCCACGGATACAACGTGTTCAGCCAGATCTACATTTTGGCTTCGGACATCCAGGGTTCGCCGGGCTACGTGGTGCGCGTGCTCGTGTACGACATGATCGAGAACGGGTTCCGTTACTATCTCATGGGCTACGCGGCGGCCGAGGCGGTCGTGCTGTTCGTGATCGTGCTGCTGCTGACGCTGGTGCAGCTCTGGCTGGCCGGTGAACGGGGCGGCAAAAGAAGATGGAGAAGAAGGAAGGTGGCCGCGTCATGAAACGGAGAAAGCGGCTGGCGCAAGCCGGGATCATTTTCGCGCTCGGTCTGGGCGCGGTGATCATGCTCATTCCGTTCGCGTGGATGGTGTCGACGGCGTTCAAGACGCCGCCGGAGCTGAACGCCTGGCCGCCGACGTTCATTCCGGAAACTTTTCATTGGGAAAACTTCGTCACGCTGTTCGACACCGCGCCTTTTCATCTGTATTTCCTGAACAGCTTGCGGATGGCGGTGACCGCGGCGCTGGCCATCGTGCTGACGTCCGTCGTTTGCGGGTACATTTTCGCCAAATTCCGCTACCTGGGGCTGGCGTTTCTGTTTTCGCTCTTTCTGGCCACGGCCATCATCCCGTTTGAAATTTACATGATCCCGCTCTATCTGCAGGTCCAGGAGCTCGGCCAGCTCAACAAGTTCGGCGGCCTGGTGCTGCCCTATCTGGTGATGAGCTTCGGCATTTTCTTCATGCGGCAGAACGTCATCCAGCAGATTCCCGACGAGCTGATCGAGGCGGCCCGCATCGACGGCGCTTCGGAATGGCGCATTTTCGGGCAGATCGTGATGCCGCTGCTCACGGCGCCGATGAGCGCCCTCGGCATCTTCGCCTTCATCGAGGCGTGGAACGCCTTCGTCTGGCCGCTGCTCGTGGTCGGCGACAAGAGCCTGTTCACGATGGAGCTCGGGCTGGCGATGTTCCAGTCGTCGTTCTCCGTGGACGCGACGGTCATGTCCGCCGGTTCGGTCATTTCGGTGCTGCCCATTTTGCTCGTGTTCCTGCTGCTGCGCCGCTACATTATCCAAAGCGTCGCCATGACCGGCATGAAGTGACTTGAATTGACCGCGATCCGGGGGACGATCCGAAAATGGAAACGGCTGAACTGTTATCCTTTTACCGCCGCCACGCCGAGGAAGACCTCTTGCCGTTCTGGATGCGGGCGGCCGACCTGGCGCGCGGCGGGGTGTACACCTGTTTCGACAACGCCGGAACGCGGCTGGTCGGCACGGACAAATACACCTGGTCGCAGGGGCGGTTTGTCTGGCTGCTCGCGCAGGCGGCGTCGATGATGCGGCGGGGGCTGCTTTCGGGAAACGCGGATTTCTGCCTGGAGCAGGCCCGCCGGACGGTTGTTTTTTTGCGGGAGTACGCGTTTCTGGACAACGGGAACTGCGCGTATTTGCTGACGGAGGACGGCCGGCCGAAGGAGGCGCTGCCGGGCCTCGGGCATGACATCAGCTTTTTTGCGGATTGCTTCGTTGTGCTGGGGTTCGCACGGTATGCGTTGGCCGCGGGGGACTTGGACGTGCTGGAGGCTGCGCTGGGGCTCTACCGGCGCATCGCTGCGCGGCTTGCGGCGGGGGACGGCCGCAGCGAGCCGTACCCGGTGCCCGCCGGCTACGAGGCGCATGCCACGCCGATGATTTTGCTGTGCGTCGCCGACGAGCTCGCGGAGGCGCTCGAGGCGCACCGGCATCCGGAGACCGGCTCGGTCCGCGCGGACGCGGCGGCGTATATGGACGACATCATGGGCCGGTTCCGGGACGGCGCGGTCATCCGCGAGATGCTGCCGGCCGACCCGGGCGACGGGGACACGCTGCTGAGCCGCCATCTGACGCCGGGCCATGCCCTGGAGAGCATGTGGTTCGTCATGCGGGCGGCGCTCCGGGCGGGACGGCAGGAACGGATCGGCCAGGCGGCGGACGTGATCGCGCGGATGTTCCGGCTTGGCTGGGACGACGAGGCGGGCGGGCTGTTCCGCTATGTGGACCGGGACGGCGGGGAGCCGCGGGGCCGGCGGATCGGCGGCCGCTATGAGGACCTGGTACGGGAAACGTGGGACATGAAGCTGTGGTGGCCTCATTCGGAGGCGTTGTACGCGCTGCTGCTTGCTTGGCGCCTGACCGGAAGGGACGAGTTCCGCGGGATGTACGAGCAGGCGCATGAATATGTTTTTCGGACGTTTCCCAATCCGGACAAAACGGTCGGCGAATGGATCCAGATCCGGGACCGCCGGGGCCGCCCGGTGGAGAAAACGGTCGCTTTGCCGGTGAAGGACCCGTTCCATATTTTGCGCAACGTGCTGCTCATCATTGAACTGTTGGCGGATTGGCGGGCGGACGCGTTGGCGGATGCGCCAACGGGAGCGCAGGCGGATGCGCAAACGGGAGCGCAGGCGGTTGCGCAAACGGGAGCGCAGGCGGATGCGCAAACGGGAGCGCAGGCGATTGCGCAGAAGGTTGCGCCAACGAACGTGCCCACGTGCGCGCAACCGGATGCGCCAGCGGATGCATAAACGGTCTTCGGGAGCGTGAACACGGTGACGAAACCGTTGCTTTTGGGGTGCGCGAAAGTCGACATCACGCCGGAGAAACCCTTGGCGCTCGCCGGCTTCGCGCATCGGAAGGGCGTGTACGAGCGGATCGAAACGCCGCTCCACGCCCGCGTTTTCTTTTTCCGGCAGGACGGGGACGGAGCACCCGGCTCCGGCTCTGGCAGGAAAAGCGGCCCGCGCCAAGCATTGCTCGTTTCGGCGGACTTACTCTATTGGGGGCGCGGCGTGGTCGACAGCCTGAAAGCGCAGCTGGCCGAGCGCTGGGGCCTTGCCGGGGAACAAGTCATCCTGCATGGAACGCACAACCATTCGGGGCCGCAGACCGCCACGGACGGAACGCCTTCGTTGGGCGCACCCGATCCGGCATATATGGACTTGCTGCAGGAGCGCGTGCTGGAAGGGGTTGAGCGCGCGATCCGGTCGCTGGAACCGGTCCATGTGGAGCGCGGCAGCGGGGCGTTGGCGATGGGCGTTTACCGCCGCAAACGGGTGGACGGCCGCATCCTGATGGCGCCCAACCCGGACGTGCCGGTGGACCCGACGCTGACGGTGGTCCGCTTCGTGACGGAAAGCGGGCGGACGAAAGGAGCGCTCGTCCACTACGCCTGCCATCCGACTATTTCCGGCGAGAACGTGCTGCTGTCCGAATATCCGGGTCTTGCCATGGAGCTCTTGGAAGCGAAACTGGGCGAAGGGGCGGTCGCGGCGTTTCTGCAGGGCTGCTGCGCGGACGTCCGGCCCGCTCTGGTGCGCGACGGGGAATTTTACCGGGGCGGACCCGAAGAAGTCGCCCGTTACGCGCGGATGCTCGCGGATGAGGCATGGGCCGTCCTGTCGCAGCCCATGCAGTCCTTGCGTCCGGGCCCGCTGGCAGGGCGGACGCTGACGGTGCCGCTTCAGCTGCAGCCGGCACCGTCGGAGGAAGAGCTGCGCCGCTGGGCGGAATCCGGCGGGGCGGAAGACGCCTCCAGCCGCGGCGCTGGCCGCGATGCCGGCAGCCGCTCCAAGGGCTCCGTGGGCGCTTCGGGAGGCAACCGCCTTCGCCAGCTGATGCCCGACGCGCGCATCCTCACGGACTGGAGTCGTCTCCTGCTGGCGGAAGGGCGCCACCTGTGCCGCACGGTGGACTTGGAGCTGACCTGCCTGAAACTGGCGGACGACCTGGCGCTGCTCGCGGCCAACGCGGAACTGTCGGGAGCGTACGGCCAGTTTGTCACCTCCGCCTTCGGCGGGCGGGTGCTGCCCGTCTGCTACTCCAACGGCATGATCGGCTACGTGGCCACGGCGGACCAGATCGCCGGAGGCGGGTACGAGGCACTTGACTTCATTTATTATTTCGGGCAGCCTGCTCCGCTCCAGCCGCAGGCCGAGATCCAAGTCCGTTCGGCGATGACCGAAGTGGCCAGAAATCTCATAGTAAACGGGTGAAGTCCTGCTTTTGTGCCGACAGCATCCGTAAGATCAAATCGATTATGACCTCAAAAAAATCCGCGAATTAGACCGAATCAATTCGGACTGTGAATTCGCGGATTTTTGTTTGAGTCGACGTTAATTCAAGGTGGTGACGCTTTCTCCATCTTTCTTGTTAAGCCTCCGCAATTGATCTGAATAAAGCTCGTCCCTGTTCATGTTTATATTTCTCAAGGAGGACTTCTTCATATTTTTAATTAAATGATCCCAATCCCTATCCCGGCATATCATCTGGAACTGTGTTTTTCGTTTCATGAGAACCACCTAAATTTGAAAAAACGTCAATACAAATAAATATGAGTATAGGACTTTGACTTGTCAATTAGGCAAGAAGGACTATTCCAAGAAGATGTCGAATATTGGAATTCAAGAAGGACCCTGGCGGTGGCACTATGCTTCAGCTTGGCCTATACGAGCAAGTCATCAGCGACTATCTGGATGCCGAACTGTCGAAGCTCAACGAATTATGGCGCGCCGACAAAAAGAAAATGGACAGTGCGGAATCGGCGGTCATTTTGGGTCAATACATGGGCCGTCTGCTTACCCAGATCCTCCAGTATTTCGATCACAGCGAGACGGCCGTGAAAGACCGCGTCGCCCTTTGCAATGCCATCATCCAATACACCGTTCACTACCTGGAACGTTCGGCCGGCGAAAAATTGGATCCCGAACTCCTTTCCCAACTGAAAGGCCATCTCATTCACCAGGACGCCGAAATGCTGCTCGCCATCATCGACGCCAGGCGGGCCGCGGGAAAGGATCCGGTTCGTCCCGATACCCCTCTTTCCATAAGCTCCTTATTCACCGGCGACAAACGCGAACCGAGCATGCTGGCGGAACTGAAAAAAGAAATCGCCACGAGCGATCGGATCGACTTTCTCGTTTCCTTCATCAAGTTCAGTGGTCTTCGTTTGTTGCTGGATGATTTACGAGCTTTTACGATGCAAGGCGGCCAGCTTCGCGCCATCACCACTTGCTATATGGGCGCAACGGACTACAAAGCCGTTCAAGAGCTGGTGAAACTGCCCAACACCGAAGTCAAAATCTCCTATGACACGAAAACAACCCGGCTTCACGCGAAAGCCTATGTGTTCTGGCGGAACACCGGCTTCAGCACCTTGTATATCGGTTCCTCCAACATTTCTGAATCCGCCATGACCTCGGGACTTGAATGGAACGTCAAACTGTCCCAACAAGACGCGCCCAATATCGTGAAAAAAGTCGAGGTCACCTTCGAGCATTACTGGAACAATCCCGAGTTTGTCACCTTCATCCCGCAACTGCATGAGCAAAAGCTTCGCCAGGCCCTGAAAGCGGAGCGTTCCTGGCATGCCGACGACCATAGCGCGTTAGCCCATTATTTTGACATCCAGCCCTATTACTATCAGCAAGAGATCCTGGACAAGTTGCAGGCGGAACGGGAAGTTCACGGTCGATATCGTAACCTCATCGCAGCGGCGACGGGAACGGGGAAAACCGTCATTTCCGCTTTCGACTACCGCCGGTTCTGCCAGCAAAATCCCGGCAAGCCCAACCGGCTGCTGTTTGTCGCCCATCGCAAGGAAATTTTGCACCAAAGTTTGGCCTGTTTTCGCTCCATTCTGCGTGATTTGAATTTTGGCGACGTGATGGTGGCGGGCCAGGTGCCGGATCAGATCGACCATTTGTTTGTGTCCATCCAGTCGCTGAATTCTAAGGATCTTTTTGCGCGGACGTCTCCGGACTTCTACGACTTCATCATCGTTGACGAGTTTCATCATGCGGCGGCTCCGTCGTATCAGCAATTGCTAACGTATTACCAGCCCAAGATTTTGCTTGGTCTGACCGCGACGCCGGAACGCATGGATGGGAAGAACGTCACGGATTATTTTGACGGCCGGATTGCCGCGGAAATTCGATTGTATGAAGCCATTGAACGAAAATTGCTGAGCCCGTTCCACTATTTTGGTATCACGGATCCCGTGGATTTGCGCGAAGTGAAGTGGCGTTTTGGCAAGTATGACGAAGCGGAATTGGAAAAGCTCTACGTGCTGCAGGAAAAAACGGCTCGGGATCGGGCGCGGTACATTTATGAAGCGGTGGAACGGTATTGCACGGACTTGAGCGACGTCATCGGCATCGGCTTCTGTGTCAGCAAGCTGCACGCCCAGTTTATGGCCGAGCAATTTAACGCTTTTGGCGTTCCCTCCGAATATCTGACCGCTGACTCGCCCAATGACGTGCGGGATAACGTGAAGCGGCGCCTGGTGAACAAAGAAATTCACTTCGTCTTCGTCGTGGACATTTACAACGAAGGCGTGGATATTCCGCAAGTCAACACCGTTTTGTTCCTGCGGCCGACGGAAAGCTTGACGGTTTTTCTGCAACAGCTGGGCCGGGGCCTCAGGTTATGCGAAGGGAAAGAAGCGCTGACCGTTTTGGACTTTGTCGGGCATCAGCATCGGGAGTACAACTTCGAGCAGCGGTTTCAGGCCCTCTTGTCGCGGACAAGAAGGTCGGTGCTGAAGGAGATTGAAAACGGGTTCCCCAGCGTGCCGAAAGGATGTTCCATTATCCTGGAAAAGCAGGTACAGGAAATTATTCTGGCGCATATTCGGGCGTCAATCAACCATTTGAAAAACATCCGCCGCAAGGTGGTCGATTACTTCACGCACCATCAGGAGTGGAAGCTTGGGGAGTTTTTTGAGGATTACCATGTGAAGCCGATTGAGGTGTATGGACGTTCGGCACCTACCACGGTTTATGGGCTTGGGATTAGAGAAAACGTGGTCCGTTATGCTGAACCGTTAGGCGAAACACGGGAAAAGCAGCTGGCCAAAGGGTTGGAGCGGCTGTCCTTCTGCAATTCGGCGCGTTTTATTCAGTTTGCTCAACGAGCTCTGGCATCCATCCGCGCGCGACGCGGACAAGCTTTGACGGGTTTAAATTCGGCAGAAAGCTCGATGTTGCTCATGTTGTACTACACCTTCTGGGATGTTGGCTTGTCCGATTGGAAGGATCGTTCGTTTCACACCGTGGAAGAGGCGTTGTATTGGCTCATCGAACATCCTTATGCTTACTCGGAACTGGTGGATGTCCTGCAATACCAATACGAAAAAATCGATATTGTCGGGCGTCCGATCCCCGGGCTTGGCGAGGAATTTCCCATCGACCTTTATTGCAACTACACGATCGATCAGATCCTGGCCGCGCTTGGCCTGCATAAACCGTGGAAGCACAAGCATTTTCAAGAAGGGGTTTTGTATCTCGAAGATCGCAATATGGATGTGTTCTTCGTCACGTTGGTGAAGTCCGAAAAGGACTATTCACCCACCACGATGTACCAAGACTATGCGGTGAACGAGCGGGTTTTCCACTGGCAATCGCAAAGCCGTACAACCGTCAAATCACCAACGGGACAGCGGTATATCAATCAGAAGTATACGAAACATCCAGTGTTATTCTTCGTCCGTGAGAAGAAAAGAAATGAAAATGGAGTGACGCTGCCTTACACATGCGTGGGGTTGGCGGATTACAAGAGCCACAGCGGCTCAGCACCAATTAGCATGGAGTGGACAATGCGGGAACCGCTGCCGGCGTTTGTGTTGGATGTGGCGGTACGGGGTGTATAAACCTTATAAATTAAAACAAACATTCTATATAAAATGGAGGATGAAAAAATGGGAGAAATTAGAAAGGAAGTTTGGGAGAGACACTTAAATTATTATCGAGAAGAAGAAGAAATTCTAAAGCCCTTTCTAAGTGGTTTTTATATTACGTCTGGATATAGAAGGAAAGCACATAATACGGAGCTTTCAGTATATTTGCTAAATCCAGAAGAACATATGAAAGAAACATTTGGATTTAGTCATGAAATAATGTTGGTATATTCAAAGTATGATCGTATGGAACCTAGAACACTTCAAGCCTCTGAACAAGTACTTTCAGATTATCCTGCAAAAGGAAGAGTCGAAACACTTAATTATTTTCTTGTATCGGAAGATGACGACGTTGATGAGTGGTTAAAAGCTTATATTTCAGAGAATGAAGAAACCAGGATAATTATCGCTTTCAGCGCAAAGCAGCTTCGTAAAAATAGGGGTAATTCATATTATGTAAGAAACGTATTATCAGAACAGTTTTTTACCAGGGACTTGTTCGATTACAAGTTACCTTTAGCAAAAGATACATATTTTTTTGGAAGATCCACGATCATTGCTGAATATTTGGATTCAATAAAAAGAGGAGAGAATAAAGGATTATTTGGTCTTAGAAAAACAGGAAAGACATCAATTCTTTATAAATTAGAAAGAATGTGCAATCAAGAGCAACTAGGCATATTTCTTTATATCGACTGTAAAGATCCATCAATAAGAAAATTGAGATGGTATCAATTACTTGAAAGAATAATAGTCATGATTTCCAATAGAGTAAACATTAGCACAAGTAAAGATACGGTGATTGATGAAATAAATGCATCATTAATTTTTCAAGAATTGATATCAAAAATTAATCAAAGAGTAATCCTTGTATTTGATGAAATAGAATACATTTCTTTTAATGCTAAACTTGACCTTCATTGGGAAACGGATTTTATAGATTTTTGGCAAACAATGTGGTCTGCTCAAAGCAGAAACAGAAATTTAGTAACAATAATTGCAGGGGTAAATCCAATTGTTGTAGAGCAAGATACGATAAATGGCGTACAGAATCCTTTGTTCGGAATAATTTCATATAGATATTTAACGGGATTCACGGAAGATGAAATGAAAGAAATGATACGCAAGCTGGGAAGAAAAATGGGGATGATATTTAACTATGATGCTATGAGGTATATGTACAAAAGATATGGGGGTCATCCCTTGTTGACAAGAATTGCTTGTAGTTTAGTGAATCGGACTATAAGTGAAAAAAATTATATTAGACCATTTGATGTTACAGAAAAATTCCTTTCTTTAGATGAAGAAAAACGTGAATCAGATCTTATGTTTTATTGTAGGCATGTTGTATCAGAATTGCGCCACTTTTATGCGGATGAATATGAAATGTTGGAATTACTTGCTTGTGGTCATGTGACAGATTTTGTTGAGTTGTCAGTTCATAGTGAATACATCAAGCATTTGAGTTCTTACGGACTTCTTGAATATGATGAATACAATATTCCCAGAATCGCCATTCCAGTAATTGGAAAGTACATTGCTTTAGAACAAGCTTCAGAAAAAGGGCAAAAGACAATTTCAAAACTTGTCCCAGAAGCAGAACGTGAAACTTGGCTAATGAGAAGAGTAGCATCAATAATAAAAGATTTTAGATTCCTGGAAAAATTGATTAAACTCAATGGACTTACACTATTATTCGGCCCTAACTCGTTCCCAGAAGCTGAAAAGTTTTCAAGTATAAAGTTATGTAGAGATGAAAAGGATTTCGTTAATTTCATTAATATATGTAATAGATGTTTTGTGGAATCAATAGAAGTATATGGTCAATCAATTGGAGAAAAAAATTATTTCTGGAAAGATATCAGAAATAGTTATCCTAGCTTATTCTATGCATTAAATAGAATTAAAGTTTATAGACATGATCATATGCATATACAACTAAATGCTATTGCTAATGAGGCACTTTTAGATTATCTAAATAAAGATCTTGAAGGACGAAAACCAAGCGAAGTTCCTCATCTGTATTTTGTTCTACAACAATGCGCACTCGATGGTTTATTAACAGCTTTACAAATAGAAATTAACAAAATAGAAATGAATAGAACTAAACAGCAAGTTGCAGAATAGAGCAATATGCTACATGATCAGCGGTGGTGTATCCTTGCAAGATGAAAATTTATGCCGGAGTCACGGACATTGACTGGTTTAATTTTTTGGGCAGGGAGCAGCCCGATGAGGTGAACTTTTGGCGGCCCAGTGCTAGGCAGGCGTTTAGAGCCCTTGAGCCTAATGATCTATTTTTGTTCAAATTGCATAGTCCGTACAACTATATTGCCGGCGGCGGGTTTTTTGTCCGGTATTCGGCTCTTCCACTCTCTTTGGCATGGGAAGCTTTCGAAACAAAGAATGGAACGCCTAATTATTCTGAGTTCAGGAACGCAATTTTCAAATATCGAAAAAGTGACCAACGTACCGAACCCGACCCGGAAATCGGATGCATCATATTGTCCATGCCGTTCTTTTTTGAGCGTCATCAGTGGATTCCGGTACCAGAAGATTGGCAACCCAACATTGTACAGGGGAAGACTTATGATACAGGTACTTTGCTGGGCCGAACGCTATACAATCAAGTAATGGAAATTTTAAATGCTCGCAAACTCTATCAATCTGAACTTATCGCAGAAAGCCATGAGGGCAATCGCTATGGTTCTCCCCAAATTGTTTATCCGAGAATCGGTCAAGGAACCTTCAAAGTCATGGTGACGGAAGCTTATCACCGCCGGTGTGCGGTAACGGGCGAAAAGACACTTCCGGTTCTGGAAGCTGCCCATATCAAACCGTTTTTCAAAAGCGGTCCCCACTTGACTAGCAATGGCTTGCTTCTTCGAAGGGATTTCCACACACTGTTTGATCGGGGCTACATCACGATCAATGAAGATTATCGAATTGAAGTTAGCAAACGGATCAAAGAAGATTATGGCAACGGCCGCGATTATTATGCCTTTCACGGGAAGAAGCTTGCTGTGTTACCGGATAAGGATCAAGACAAACCGGCAAAGCAATTTCTGTTGTGGCATAATGAGAATGTGTATATGGTATGATAGGGTGACTCTTTTGCCTTATTCACTCAAGCAAACCTACAACAATCACGCTGCAGAGCGTGATCAGAATGATATAGAGCCCTGGAAAATCCGGGAGCGGCAATACTATTTGGACAAGCTGCGTCATGACGATTGTGTCACACTTCTTGAAATCGGAGCTGGGACGGGGAGAGACAGCTTGTTTTTCCATCAAAACGGTCTGCAAGTGACAACCGTCGATTTTTCCGAGGAAATGGTGCGCCTTTGCAAAGAGAAAGGGTTGCCGGATGTCCACTGCATGGACTTCCGGCAGCTGGAATTCCCGGACAACCGATTCGACGCTGTTTATGCTCTGAACTGCCTGCTTCACATCCCAAAGGCGGAGATTGACGACGTCCTCTTGGAAATCCGTCGCGTGCTGAAGCCGAACGGGCTATTCTTCTATGGCGTATACGGCGGACAAAACAGCGAGGGGATTTGGGAGGATGACACGTATGAGCCCAAGCGGTTTTTCAACTTCTACACAGATGAGGATATCAAAAAGCTGGTCCAAAAATATTTCATCCTGGAAGATTTCCATACCATCGATATGGGAGAAGGAAAGCCGCATTTCCAATCCATGACCCTGCGAAAACCAAGTAACTGACAGAGCGTCGCACATGAAATGGTGAACCATCCATGCCGAATATCAAGCTGATCACCCGCAACCTGGCCAATGAGCTGATCCCCGGGATCCGAAGAGCGTCGGGAATCTACATCTTGACGTCTTTCGTCATGGATTCCGGGGTTCGCTTGTTGGAGAACCATTTGCGGGAAGCGGCGGAGCGCGGGGCGGAGATCCGCATGCTGGCCGGCGACTACCTGTACATCACCCAGCCGCGGGCCCTAAGGCGTCTCATGCAGATTCACCAGGCCATCGAAGTGCGCTTCTGGATCAGCGACGGGCAGTCCTTCCATCCGAAAGCCTATCTGCTCGACTACGATAACGGTGAAGGCATCCTGATCGTCGGCTCCTCCAATCTGTCCGCATTGGCGCTGAGGGTCGGGTACGAATGGAACCTGGCGATGGACGCGCAGGCGGAACCTTCCACTTTCCAGGAAGCGCTGGAGCAGTTCATGCATCTCTTCTACGACGAGCGGACGGCGCCTCTGAACGAGGAAACCATTGCCCGGTACGAGGAAGCGTACAACAGTCAGCAGGAAACGTATCCGGAGCTGGTGCAGCTGGCGGTGCGGATGGATGAGGAGGAATGGGTGCCCACGGACCAGGAACCGGAGAAAGAAACCGCCGACGCCACAGCAGATTCCGCAGCCGAAACGCCGGCACCCATCGTCCCCCGCTTCGCGCAGCCAGAAGCCCTCGAAGCGCTGCGGGCGACCATCGAGGAAGGCTACGACCGGGCCATGATCGTGATGGCCACCGGGCTGGGCAAGACGTATCTGGCCGGGTTCTTCGCGCGGAACTTCCGGCGGGTACTGTTCGTCGCCCACCGGGAAGAGATTCTGCAACAGGCGGAGCGGTCCTTCCGCCGCATCATGCCGGAGCGGACGAGCGGGTTCTACACCGGGACGGAGAAAAGCGGCGATGCGGAAATCGTTTTTGCTTCGATTTTCACCCTGGGCATGAAAAAGCACCGCGAGCGTTTCGCCCCGAACGCCTTCGATCTCATCATCGTGGACGAATTTCACCATGCGGCGGCCAGGTCGTATCAGGCGCTGCTGGAACATTTTCGGCCGAAGTTTCTGCTGGGCCTCACCGCCACGCCGGACCGGGCGGACGGCAAGGACATCTATGCCCTGTGCGACGGCAACGTGGCCTACAAGATCACTTTCGTGGAAGCGATCGTGCGGGGGTGGCTCAGTCCTTTCCGCTACTATGGGGTTTACGACGACATTGACTACAGCCGGATTACCTGGCGGGGCACACATTACGACGAAGACGAGCTGTTCGCGGTACAGGCGAAACGGGAGCAGGCGGAAAAAATCTACGCCAATTGGAAAAAGCTCAAGCAAACCCGCACCCTTGCTTTTTGCTCCTCGATCAAGCATGCGGACTTCCTTGCCTCCTATTTCCGTGAACAGGGAGAACGAGTGGTCAGCCTGCACTCACAGACGACGGAAATGACCCGTGCGGAAGCGATCCGGAGGCTGACGGATGGGGAACTGGACGTCATCTTCACCGTGGACCTGTTCAACGAAGGCGTGGACATCCCGGCGGTGGACTCGCTGCTTTTCGTGCGGCCGACGGAGTCGCTGACGGTGTTCACCCAGCAGGTGGGAAGAGGCTTGCGCCTGTCGCCGGGCAAAACCCACTGCACCATCATCGACCTGATCGGGAACTACCGGAACGCGGACGTGAAGGTACGGCTTTTTGACGCGGAGGGAACGGAGCGGGACGGCAGGGAGGCCAGAGGACGCGCCGCGGCGATCCAGCCCCCGCCGGGATGCGTGGTCGATCTGGACCTCCGCGTTGTGGACCTGCTCAAGGAAATGGCCCGCAAGCGGCAGCCGCGCATGGACAGGCTGCTTGCCGCCTATCTGGACTTGAAGCGGGAGCTGGGCCGCCGGCCCACCTACCTTGAACTGCATCTTCAGGGAAGGGAAGAAAGCCCGCAGTATCGGCAGGAGTTCGGTTCATACGCTGGTTTTCTGCATTGGGCGGACGAACTGGACGAGGCGGAGCAATCGGTGTATCTGGCCCACAGACGGTGGCTTGAGGAAGCGGAAAAAACGCCCATGGTCAAAAGCTACAAAATGGTCCTGCTGCTGGCCATGCTTGAACGGGGGCCAAGCGGCTGGTACAAGCCGATCACGGCCAGGGAAGCGGCGCCCTTTTTCCACCGGTATCTGACGGAAAAAGAGTACCGGAAGCGCATCGATTTTTCGGACAAGGAGACAACCCGGCTGCACCGGTATGACGAACGAAAGGTGGCCGCGTTGATCGAACGCATGCCGATGACCATGTGGAGCGGCAGTTCTCGAGGGTTGATTTCTTTTCAAAATGGCGTGTTTGCGCTGCAAATCGATGTTGCTCCTGAACTTGAAGCGATTCTGTACGTGTGGACGCGGGAGATTGCCCTGTACCGTTTGCATACCTATTTTGAGAGAAAGGCGAATCGATGAGAAAGTCACCGGTGGGTCGGATTTCCGCAGCCGAGGCCGAGGTTGGAACCTTTGGGAGCGCCGGACAGCTCTTCCGCCACCGAAATCATGATACACCTCATTATATAGAGAAGGGGGGAAGGCGGTGGACGGACAGACGACCCGTTCGGCCACCGAAAATGGCACAAGAGATTACCTGAAAGACGACAACGACTCCACGATCCGCAGCCTGAAGCGGCAGGTGCGGGTGCTGCAGCGGATTCTAGCGGCGCTTGCCTTCATCGCGGCGCTCAATTCGACGATGATGGCGGGCAGCTTCGGGTTCATCCTGTGGTATGCCGTGCTCGGCGTGGTCGTTTTTTACTTTTACTGCAACATCTGGCTGGTGCTCCTTTGTGCCTTCGTTCCGGCATTCATTTGGATGATCGTGGACCAGGCGGGCAACTTCGGCGAAGGCGGCGTCCTCGCATGGCTGGCCGGCTCCCTGCTCACGGCCGGGCTGCACACCCTGTTTGCCGTCGTCGGCATGGCGATCGCCTGGCTGGCGACTTGGCGCAAAATTCTTCCACGCGTGCTGGCCGCCGCGCTGGCCGTCGGCGTCTTCATCTTATACGACGGGTTCAACGGCAACCCGGCAAGCAAGTGGCTGGCGGAACAAACGGTACAAGCCTATTTGGAAAAAACCTATCCTGACCGAGAACTGGTCATCCGGGACGGCTATTACAATTTCAAATCCTCTTCCTACGAGTTCCGGGTGGTGGCCGTCGGCACGACGGGGGAGGACGGGCAGCCAAAGGAATACTGGTTCCATGTACGCGGCTTGATCCCGAGGGTGGACTTCGACCCCATATCGAAACAGAATTCGTAGTGGAGTCGAAGTCGAAAAGGAAGGAAATAACACTTCTTCTGTCGAATTCCTGATTGGTGTATGACAGAAGGAGTTTTTTTATGGTCTTGAGGCGCGTTGAAACATGTCTTGGAGATATGAAGTTGCTTTTTATATCGCAGGTGATATAACAAAATGGCTTTTCGGAAGAACCCCAAGAAATACATTGGAGAGGGTCGATCGTGATGAAGGATCGAAAGGGCGATTTTGAGCAATGGGTTGACCGGGCCATGCAGATACCGGGAGTAAAGGATTATGTAAATTCTTTTTCGGTTATTATCGGGGATCTTGTAAGAAGCCGCCGGCTTCAGTTGGGTTGGACCCATCAGGAACTGGCCAATCGGGCGGGCACGACGCAAGCCCGCATCTCGATCATCGAAGCCGGCGAAGAAGACGTAAAAATGCACACCGTTGACAAAGTGATGCGTGCGCTTGGCCTGGTGAGCATTATCCCCAATTTTCGGGATGAAGAAGCAGCCGCCAGAGAGGCGGGAATGGTCACATAACAAGGCAGGGGCATTCAACCCCTGCCTCATTCATGTACGCCCAGCATGGGCGTCATCTTTACGGTGAACCTGTCAAGTGGGAGTTTGACTTCAGTCTGCCCCCGGGCAAATGCCCGGGGCTTTTTTATGCCCAAAATTTTGACGCACATTTTACATTCCTTTAATACTGCGTTGTTGTTGACAAGTTACGGTGCAGATAGGCGGGTGATGGTTCGGTTGGTTCGGGTGCGGAGCGGAGGAGGGTTGCCGGGTGAATCAGGGGCTAAAGCCTGGCGGGAACGTGCCGGAATTCGTGGCCATCGCCGACCGGCTGCACGCGGAGATCGAAGCCGGACGGTATCCCGGCGGCGCCCGATTTCCGTCGGAGGCGGAGCTGTGCCGGCGGTTCGGGCAAAACCGCTACACGATCCGGAAGGCGCTGGACCTGCTGGTGAAAGCGGGAGTGCTGTGCGCGCGCCAGGGCATCGGCCATTTCGTCTGCAGGAAGCCGCTGGACGTGCAGTACACGATCACGGCAACGAAGCGGTTTTCCGAGATGATGGCGCGGCAGGGGTGCCGGCCGTCCGTGAGACTCCTTGGAGCGGGAGAGGCCGTTCCTCCGGAGGAGGTCGGACGAGCCCTCGATCTGGCGGAAGGAGAGCGCGCGGTTCATCTGGACATCCTGCGCTTCGCCGACGGGGTGCCGATCGCCCGGAACGAGACATGGCTCAGGGAGGATCTTTTTCCGGGAATCCTGGGCCGCCTCGAACCGTTTCATTCCCTGCACGCCATTTTGCTGGACCACTACGGAACCCGCCTCACCCGGGTGCGGTCGACGTTCCGGACGGCGCATCCGAAGGCTGCGGAAGCGGGGCTTCTCCACATTTCCCCCCACCAGAACCTGCTCGTCATCGACAGCCTGATGAAAGACCAACGCGGCCAACCCGCGGAATTCACCAGTGCCAGGTATCGCGGAGATTTGTGCCGGGTGACGATCGATTTTTGACCTCTGTGAAATCCATGAAAAAAAGGAGTGGAGACGACATGCGCAAAAAGTGGCGGCTCATTGCGGCGCCGGCGAGGGCCATGGCCTTGTCGATCCTGGTGCTGCTAGCGGCCTGCGGCACAGCCGGCGGAAACGCCGGCGGCGGAGCGGACGGCGGGACCGGAGTTTCCGGCGGCGGGCAAGGCGGACAAAAGGTGTCCGCGGCCGCGGCGACGGACGGTTCCGGCGAACGGAAAGGCTGGCCGGAAGTGCTGCGGCTCGGCGTGATACCGGGGGAGGAGGTGGGCAAGCTCAGCCGCGGCAACCGGAAGCTGGTGGAAGATCTGGGCAAAGCGCTGGGGATCAAGACCGAGCTGTTCGTCGGCGAAGACTACACGGCGGTGGTGGAAGCGATGCGCACCAGGCATATCGAGATCGCTTCGCTCGGTCCCTTTTCCTACATCATCGCCCATGAACGAAGCGGGGCGATTCCCTTCGCCGTCAAGGCCCGCAGCAAGGAAGAAGCCTTTTACTACAGCCAGATCGTGGTGCCGAAAGACTCGCCGGTCCAGACCGTGCAGGAACTCAGGGGCAAGACGTTCCTGTTCGCCGATCCGGCCTCGACGTCGGGGCATCTGTTCCCGCGGGCCAAGCTGATCGAACTGCTCGGCATCTCCAACGACGAAATTGAGAAATTCTTCGGCAACGTGTCCTTCTCCGGCGGCCATGACAAATCCATCCTGGCCATCGCCAAGGGGACGGCGGACGGCGCCGGCGTCTGTTCGACGTGCGTGGAGCGCGTGATCGAAGCCGGGTTGGTCAACGCCGACGACTACCGGGTCATCGCCCAGTCCGATCCGATTCCGACGAGCCCCTTCACCTACCGGAACGACCTTCCGGAAAATTTGGTGGAAGCGATCAAAGCGTTTTTTTTCAACTACCACCATGAAAACCCCGACTACTTCGATGACGGCACCGAGCGGTTCATTCCCGTGGAGGACAAGGACTACGACGTGATCCGCAGGACGGCGGAAGCCCTGAACATGAGTCCGGAAGAATTGTTGGGGTGAGGCGCGCCATGTCGGCCATTCTGGAGATCCGCAATCTGCGGAAACAGTACGCGGACGGCACTCTGGCGCTGAAGGACGTGAGCCTGCGGGTCCACCGCGGCGAATTCGTGGCCGTCATCGGCCCGAGCGGCGCCGGCAAAAGCACGCTGCTGCGCTGCATCAACCGGCTGGTGGAACCTTCCGGCGGCAGCATCATCGTCAACGGCGTGGACGCCGTGAAGGCGTCCGGCCGGCAGATCCGCCGTCTGCGCCGGGAAGTCGGCATGATTTTTCAACAGTTCAACCTGGTCGAGCGGGTAACGGTGCTGCGCAACGTGCTGCACGGCCGGCTCGGTTACCGGAACCCCATCGCCGGGGCGCTCGGGCTGTTTTCCCGGCAGGAAATCGAAGAAGCAAAAAACATCCTGCGCCGCCTCGGACTGCACGAGCAGATGTACAAGCGCGCCGACGAACTGAGCGGCGGCCAGCAGCAGCGCGTCGGCATCGCACGGGCGCTCAGCCAGAAGCCGCTCATCATTCTGGCGGATGAGCCGATCGCCAGCCTCGACCCGGCCACCAGCGAGACGATCATGCAAATCCTGTCCGCCATTTGCCGGGAAGACGGCATCACGTGCCTGGTCAACCTGCACCAGGTGGACGTGGCGAAGCGATACGCCGACCGGATCATCGGCATCCGCCAGGGGACGGTCGTGTTCGACGGGCCGCCGGAAGCGCTGGACGACAAAGCCGTAGGGAAGGTATACGGGCCATGAAACGGTCGGGGCAGTTGCTTGAAGATTTGCAAAAACGAAAAAAACGGCAGATCTGGCTGGCGGCCGCGGGCATCGTCCTGATCACCGCGTGGTCCGCCCGGGAAACGGATTTTTCCGTCGTCAGCGTGGTCCGCGGATTCGGGGAAATCGTCCGGTTCATCGGACAGGACTTTTTCCCGCCGGATTTCTCCGCCTTCCGGTCGCTGATCGGCCCGGCGGTGGATACGATCTGCATCAGCTTCGTGGCGATGGTGGTCGGCGCCGTGCTGTCGCTCCTGCTGAGCTTTTTCGCGGCGGCGACGACCTGCCCGTACCGCTGGCTGCAGGCGTCCGTGCGGGCCGTGTGCTCCGTGCTCCGCAACATCCCGGCGCTGATCTGGGCGCTCCTCCTGGTGGCGGCCTACGGGCTGGGCACTTTGGTGGGCACGCTGGCGCTCATCCTTACCTCCGTCGGCACGCTGACCAGGGCCTATGCGGAGATCCTGGAGGAAATCGACATGGGCCAGGTGGAAGCGGTGCGGGCCACCGGGGCGTCCTGGCCGCAGGTGATCGCCCACGCGGTGCTGCCGCAGTTTTTTCCGGGATTCGTCGGATGGTCGCTGTACAAGCTGGAACTCAACATGCGGGCGTCCACCCTGATCGGCATGGTGGGCGGCGGAGGGCTCGGTTTCTCCATCCAGAAGGGACTCAAACTGTTCCAGTTCCAGGAAGTGTGCGTGGCGATCCTGATGGTGATCGTGCTTGTCCTGACGACGGAATTCATCACCGGAAAGTTGAGGGAGCGATTGATATGAGCATGGAAGTGGAATGGGCGCCGGCCGGCGCCGCCCGGCAGACCGGCCGGACGGAGACGCCCGCCAGACGGCGCCGGGATCCGGTGCTCACCGGTGCGGCCATTTTTGGAGCGGTGTTCTTCGTCTTTGGCCTGATCCATCTCAATTTCGACTACGGGCAGCTGTGGAAAGGGACGCTGGCGTTCGTCCGGTCCTGGGCGTATCTGTTCCCGCCGAACGCGGCGGAGTGGCAGCCGATCCTGGCCGCCGCGCTGGAGACGCTGTATGTGGCCGTCGTCGGCACGGTGCTGGCGGTTGCCGTCGCGTTCGTGCTGGCCTTTTTCGCCGCGGAGAATGTGGCGCCGAAAACGGCGCCGCTGGTGAAGGGGTTCGTCTCGCTGCTCCGGGCGGTTCCGACGCTGGTGTGGGCGCTTATTTTCATTGTGGCCGTGGGGATGGGACCGCTGCCGGGGATTCTGGCGATTTTCACCCACGCCGTCGGCATGCTGACCAAAATGTTCGCCCAGTCCATCGAGGAAGTGGACGAGGGCGTGCTGGAGGCGCTCCGGGCCACCGGAGCCGGCTGGCTGCAGGTGATGCTGCAGGGGGTGTTGCCTTGCGTCGCCACGTCTTTTCTGGCCTGGAGCGTGTTCCGGCTGGAGGTGGACATCGGCGAATCGACCATCCTGGGCGTCGTCGGGGCGGGCGGCATCGGCTGGGAGATGGCCAACGCGATGCGGAACTATGAGTTCGACACGGCGTCGTTTGTGGGCATGGTCATTTTCGCCATGGTGTACAGCGTGGAATTCGCCACCAATCGCCTGAAAAACCGGATTCGCCTGAGGGGGTGACCATCCGTGGCGGAAATGACCAGATCGCGCATCGCCCGGGTGCTGATCGAAGGCGACCGGGAGTTCCTGAAGCGCCTGTGCGGACAGATCGGGGAGCGGTACCGGGTGGAGCCGGTGCGGCCGCCGTCGAGGACGCTGGTGATGGGCAAAGCCCGCGACCCGGTGTCGGGCAAGCCGTTTTACCTTGGCGAGATCCTGGCGACGGAATGCACGGTGGCCATCGGCCCGGCACACGGCTTCGGCATCCTTCTCGGCGAGGATGCGGAGAAGGCATACGAGCTGGCCGTGGTGGACGCGGCCCTGAACGCCCGGCTGCCGGAAACGGCAGGCTGGACGGCGGAGTTCGAGCGGGAAGAACGGAAACTTGTGGAACGTTGGAAAAAGGACCAGGAACGCGTGATGCGGACCAAAGTCCAATTTGACACAATGGAGGATTCGTATGGAAATCGCCTCTGATGTTTTGGGCACCCAGCTGGTATATCGGACCATGCTTGACGCCGTCGCCCGTCCGGGCACCGTCAAAAGTTTTGCGGCGGCGGCCCGCGAACTGGGCAGTGAAGCGGGTTGCAGTCCGGCCGCCGCGGCCATCGCGCTCACGCTGCTCGACCGGGAGGTCACGCATGCGGTGTTTCTGGACGACGGGGGGAAGCTCGCCGCCTTCATCCGCCGCATGACCTTCAGTCCGGAAGCCGATGCGGCATCCGCCGACTACGTGTTTGCGGAAGGGCACGCGGACGCCGGGGCGGTGCGGAGCATCGCCGGGAAACTCAAGACCGGCACGTTGGAAGCGCCCGAAGAGAGCGCCATGGTGTTGCTGCGCGTGGACCGGTTTGCGCCGGCCCGGGACGGGTCGGGCGAAGGCGAAGACACGCTGGTGCTTTCGGGCCCCGGCATTCCGGGCGAATGGCGGTGCGCCATCTCCGGCGTCCACCCGGAATGGTGGACGCAGCGGGAACGGCTGAACGCGGAATTCCCCATGGGCACGGATTGGTTCTTTTTCACGGACGAGGGCCTGATGATGGCGATTCCACGGACCACCCGGGTGAGAAGGGAGGCGGCGTCTTGGCATACACGGCGGTAACCGGCGGAAAAGAGGCGATCGCGGAAGCGGAAAAACTGACGGAATTCTTTCGGCTGAAAGACGCGCAGGCGATCCTCACCGTCGGAATGATCGAAACGCAGCTCCGCCTGCTCGTGGACCGGGTCATGGGCGAAGGCGGCCTGTACGCGCCCGGATACGCGGCGCTGGCCCTGAAGCAGGCGGAAGGCGACCCGGCGGAAGCGGCTTTCCTGCTTCGTGCCTATCGCTCCACGCTGCCGCGCAACCATGTCTCGACGGTGATCGATCCGGCGGACATGCGCGTGCTGCGGCGGATTTCCTCGTCGTTCCGCGACATGCCGGGCGGCCAGGTGCTGGGCCCGACGCGGGATTACACCCATCGGCTGCTGAAGTTTGCGCTCCGGGAAGAAACGATGGACGATGCGGAATCATTTCTCGGGAAATATCGGGAAGAAACGAGCCTTCCGCGGGAGCGGCCTGCGGATTTGGCGGAGCCGGCGACGGATCGGGAAGGGCGGGCGGCGCTTCCGGCGTTTCCCAAGATTGCGGACCTGTTGCGCAAACAGGGCCTCATGAAGGCGGCGGAAGGCGGCCGGGCGGAAGAAGGACGGGAAGAAGAACCTTTCGACATTACCCGACAAAAGCTGATCTTTCCGGTGCCCCGTTCCGGCCGCCTGCAAATGCTCGCCCGGGGCGAGACCGGCGCGATGACGGCCCTGGCCTACAGCAGCATGCGCGGCTACGGCGCGGTGCACCCGACCATCGGGGAGCTGCGCGTCGGCTACGTTCCCGTGGCCGTGCCGTATCCCCTCGACGAGGGCGGCGCCCGGGGCGAGCCGCTGTATATCGGGGAAATTCTGCTCACCGAAGTGGAAACGATCCATCCGTTCACCCAGAACGCCTCCGGGGAAGCGTTGTTTGTGCCCGGTTACGGCCTCTGTTTCGGCCAGAACGAGGTGAAGGCCATCTCCATGGCCATCCTCGAGCGAAGCCTGGAAACGTCGGGTACGGCGCCGGCCCAGGACGAGGAATTCGTGCTCCTGCACATCGACAGCGTGGAATCAAACGGCTTCGTATCCCACCTGAAACTGCCCCACTACATCACCTTCCAGTCGTCGCTGGACCGCATTCGCCGGGCGCAGCGGGCGGCCGGGGGGAAGGAAGCCGGGGAAGGAGCGCCGGAGCCGCAGACCGGGACGCCGGTGGGCGTGAAGACGGAGACGGCGACGGCGGCCGCCGGAAAAACCGCCGAAGCCGACAAGGAGGCGCTGACCCATGGAAGCCGCGCGGATTGAGCACCCCCGGCCGTGGATGAACCGGCCGGCGGCGGCATATAACTTCGCTTTCCTCGACGAAGGGTCCAAGCGGGAGATTCGCCGCAAAACGCTGAAGGCGGTGGCCATCCCCGGCTACCAGGTGCCCTTCGCCTCCCGGGAGCTGCCGATCGCCCGCGGCTGGGGCACCGGCGGCCTCCAGCTGACGCTGTCGCTGCTCGGCCCGAACGATGTGGTCAAGGTCATCGACCAGGGCCATGACGACAGCGTCAACGCGGTCAGCATCCGCCGCCTCATCGCGGAGACGAGCGGCGCGGCTACCACGGAAGACACGGCGAAAGCCACCCTGATCCAGTCCCGCCACCGGATCCCGGAAGAACGGCTCCGCGCCGACCAGATCCTGGTGCTGCAGGTGCCCCAGCCGGAGCCGCTGCGCAGGGTGGAGCGCAGCGAGCGGCTGACCCGGCGCAAGCACGCGGAAATGGACTACAGCGCCATGTGGCTCGCCCTGTACGAAGGCATCGTCCGCTGGGGCGACATTACCCTGGGCGCCGACTACCCGGTGATGGTGCACGGACGCTACATCATGGCGCCCACCCCGATCCCCCGCTGGGACAACGAAAAGCTCCACCAGGCCGAGCATCTCACGCTGTTCGGAGCGGGACGCGAGAAAAAAATCTACGCCGTGCCGCCGTACACCGACGTGATTCCGCTCCAGTTCGAGGATTACCGGTTCCGGAAGGAATCGTTCGACGGCAAAGCCTGCCGGCATTGCGGCAGCACGGACACGTTCCTGGACGAAACGACCGACGAGGCGACGGGCCTTACGGTATATCAATGTTCGGACACGGCATTTTGCCGCAAGCGGAGAGGGGAGGAACTTCCGTGATCCAGGTGACGGAACATGCGGCGGAACGGGCGGTCCCGGCGTGGACGGCGCGCATCCGCGCGGACGAAAAGCTGCTGGAAGTCAGAGGCCTGACCAAACGGTACGGTCCCGGCTGTTCCTCCTGCCATCAGCCGGAAACCGGCGAGTGGCATTCCTCCCGCTGCCCCCGCTGCGGCACGATCTGGGCCTGCCGCTCGCTGGACTTCCATCTGTATCCCGGCGAAATCCTCGGCGTCGTGGGCGAGAGCGGCTCCGGCAAAAGCACCATGGTGAAATGCCTGTATTTCGACGAAGAAGCGACATCCGGGGAAATGACCCTCTCTGTCTGCCCGGGGGACGGCAATCTGCTGCAAGCATCCTCGCAGCGCAAACGCTACGTCCGCAACCACCTGATGGGGATGGTCTATCAAAATCCCTACCTCGGATTGCGCATGAATTTTTCGTCGAGCGGCAACGTGGCGGAGAAGCTGTTCGCGGCCTCCCAATTCCATGTCGGGCGCGTCCGGCGCCGGGCGGCGGAGCTGCTGGAGCGGGTGGAGATCCCCCTCGCCCGCATGGACGAACCGCCCGCCCGTTTCAGCGGCGGCATGCAGCAGCGCGTGCAGATTTCCCGGGCGCTGGCGAACGATCCCCCGATTCTGCTCCTGGACGAAGTGACCACCGGACTCGATCTGTCGGTGCAGGCCCGGGTGCTGGATCTCATCCGTTCCATCCGGCGCGAGCTCGGCGTGGCCATGATCGTCGTCTCCCACGATCTGGGCGTCATCCGCATGCTGGCGGACCGCACGATGGTGATGCGGCACGGCGCGATCGTGGAACACGGGCTCACCGACCAGATCCTGGAGGACCCGCAGCATCCCTATACCCAGCTTCTGGTCCATTCCCTGCTGTGACCCGAAAAACCCGGCGGAGACCCGGAACCCGAAAATCCAAACCAATGGAGAGGTGAAGCCGTGTTAACGGTCGAGAATCTGTCCAAAACCTTCGAGCTCGCCCTGACGCACCGGATGACCGTCCGTCCCTTCGACAGCGTGTCGTTCCACGTGCCGAAGGGGCACTTCCTGGGCATCGTCGGGCCGAGCGGCATCGGCAAGTCGTCCATCCTGAAATGCATCTACCGCACCTATTTGCCGACCACCGGCAACATTTACTACGAATCCGAAAGGCTGGGTCCCATCGATCTGGCCCAGGCGGACGAACGCGACATCCTGCTGCTCAGGCAGACGGAGATCAGCTACGTGACGCAGTTTTTGCGGGTCATTCCGCGCGTGCCGGCGGTGGACGTGGTGGCCGAGCGGCTGCTCCCCCTCGGCTGGCCGGAGGACAGGGCACGCGGCGAAGCCCGTGCCATGCTGGAGCGGCTGCGCATTCCGCCGGCGCTGTGGGACGCCTTCCCGGCCACCTTTTCCGGCGGCGAACAGCAGCGCATCAACCTCGCCCGGGCGCTGATCGTCAAGCCGAGGCTGCTCATCCTCGACGAGCCGACCGCTTCCCTTGATCCCGAGACGAAGGAAATCGTCATCGGCTTCCTGCGGGACATGAAACGGGAAGGAACGACGATGGTCGGCGTATTCCACGACCGCGACGCCATGGCGCGGCTGGCCGACGAGGTCTTCGATCTGGCCGACTGGAACCGGCGGAGGGCCGAGGCCTTCCATGCGTACAACGGATAAGGAGCGTGAAGCGATGGACCGGATGCAGCGCATTTGCGGCGGCAGGATCGTGACACCCGACGGGGTGCTGGAAGGCGGTACGGTGGTGATCGAAGGCGGCAAAATCGCCGAAGTCTCCGGGCGGTGTGACATTCTGGGCCCAGGCGACGTCTACGCCGGCGGGTGCTGGATTTTGCCGGGCATGATCGACCCCCACAGCGACGCCATCGAGCACGAGATGCAGCCGCGCCCGAACAGTCGATTCCCCCTGGAGTGGTCGTTCCTGGAACTGGAACGAAAATTGGCAGCCCAGGGAATCACGACCATCTACCATTCGTTCAGCATGGTGGACGGCGACACGCCGAACGCCTCCCGGCGCAACGCCAGCGTGGCCGAGTACGTCCACAAAGTCCGCGAGCTGAGCCGGACGAACCGGCTCATTCGCCACAAGGTGCATCTCCGCTTCGAAATCACCAACACGGGCGGCGTTCCTTTGGTGGAACAGTTCATCCGGAACGGGACGATCGATCTGCTTTCCTTCATGGACCACACGCCGGGCCAGGGCCAGTACCGGGACCAGGAGCTGCACAAGCGGTACGTCATGCAGCGGCAAAACCTGAACGAACAGGAAGTGCTGAGGCGATTCGAGGAAAGCCGCAGGCGGCCCAAAGTACCGCCGGATACGCTGCAACGCCTTGCGGACCTGGCCCGGGAGCACGGCATTCCCCTGGCGTCCCATGACGACGATTCCTGCGAAAAGCTGGAGATCGTGAGCGGTTGGCGGGCCGCCATCAGCGAGTTTCCGGTGGACATGGAAACGGCCGCCTGCGCCAAACGGCGCGGCATGGCCGTCGTCATGGGCGCGCCCAACGTCATGCTCGGCCGGTCGCACAGCAACAACCTGTCCGCCCGCGAGGCGATCCGGGCCGGAGTCGTGGACATCCTTTGCTCGGACTACTATCCGCCCGCCATGCTGCAATCCGTTTTCCTGCTGCACCGGGAAGGGCTGCCGCTGCACCTCGCGGTCCGGATGGTCACGAAGAACACGGCGTCGGTGCTCGGACTGTCGGGGGAGTTTGGCTCCATCGAGCCGGGGAAGGCGGCGGATCTGATCATGGTCGGGATGCACGGGGACAGGCCCGTGGTGGAACGCGTCTGGGTCGGCGGACGGACGGTCTGCCTGATGGCGTACAAGGAGACCGCCGCGGTGCCGTCCGGCTCCATGGCTTTGCAAAATTTGCCGTAAAGGCGGGATCTTGATGCTCGTAACCAAAGGTGTCGGCGTGAGCCTCCCGGTAAACGAGACGGTGGGCGATCCGGAGCGGCTGGAGCGGAAACTGGAAAAAGCGGCCCGGCTCGGTTTCGACTGCGTGGAATTGCCGATCCAGGCCATGCGGCTCATCCGGGGCGGCGAGCTGGACGACCGGAAGCTGCGCCGGTACGAGGAAACGGTCCGCCGCAGCGGGCTGGCCGTCACGCTGCACGCGCCCTTTGACCTGAACCTTTTCCGGCAGGATGACCGGGATACGGATTTTCGGTGCCTCATGGCTTCCATCGAAATCGGCGGCGTTCTGGGCGCCGAAACGCTGGTGGTGCATCCCGGCCGCTACGTGGGAGAAGAGCGCTTGCTGTACCCCCGTCTGTGGCCGGAATATACGGAAGACCAGAAGGAAGCGCTGCTCCGGGAGGAACGGCGCCTGATGCGGCTGGCCGGCGATGCGGCCAAGGCCCGGAACGTGCGGATCGGCATGGAAAATTTGCGTCCCTGGCCGGAATGCCCCGGATACAGCTACGCCGTCATCCCGGGCGAGCTGGCCGAGCAGGTGGCCGCCATCGGCCACCCCCATGTCGGCATCGTATTGGATGTCGGCCATTTCTACCTCGCCTGCCAATTCTATCGGCTGGACCCGAAGACGGAGATCGAATGCGTCCGCTCCCGCGTCGTGCATCTCCATGTCCACGACAACTTCGGAAAGCCCAGCTTTGCCGCGGAGAAGAACCAACACGAACTGTACGCCCTCGGCAGGGGGGATCTCCACATGCCGATCGGTTTCGGGGAAATTCCGATGGAACAAATCGCGGAGTGGCTGGGCGGAAAAGCCGACGTCTTCCTCATCCACGAAATCAGGGAGATGTACGAATCCGAATGGCCGGTTTTGCCAAAATTCAAAGCCCCGGTTTGAGGAACGGGCAAGGTCGCGTCGTCGCGGATCTGCATTGCCACACGTCCTGGTCGGACAACGACCAGCCGGTCCGGAGCGTCATCCGGCTGGCCCGGGCGCGCGGCGTCACCCATCTTGCGATCACCGACCACGACACGACGGCGGGCCTTCCGGAAGCGATCCGGTGCGGGCGGGAAGAAGGGATCACCGTCATCCCCGGCATTGAACTGTCGGCGTGGGACGGCAAGCGCAACCGGCGAGCGCACATTCTCGGGTATTTCGTCGAACCCGGCCACCCCGCGCTGGAAGCCGTCGGAGGCCGGCTGCTTGCGGAGCGGGAGGAGGCTGCCCGTCAGATGACGGAGAAACTGGCCGAGGCCGGGTACCGGATCGACTGGGAAACGGTCAAAACCTATGCCGCGTCCAGCACGACGGTCTACAAACAGCACATCCTGCACGCGCTCATGGACGCCGGGTACTGCGACAGCATCCGGGGCGCGCTGGCCCGCCGGCTGTTTTCGCGGGGGGACAACGGCCGGCCGCCGGGCATCGCCTACGTCCCGGTCCGCTACATGGCGGCCGAGACCGCCATCCGGGCGATTCTCGACGCCGGCGGCGTGCCGGTGCTGGCCCACCCCGGCCAGCTGGGCAACTTCGAGGCCGTGGAAGAATGGGTCGGCTGCGGGCTCATGGGCATCGAGGCCTATCACCCTTCCCATACGGTGGCGGAAATCCGGCGCGCGTTGGCCCTGGCGGAGAGGTATGGCCTGGCGGTGACGGGCGGATCGGATTACCACGGCAATTACGGCGAAGACGGCGAGCCGCCGGGAACCGTGCATGTGGGCGCGGAGCATCTGGAGCTGCTCATGCGGAAGCGGGACCTGGTGCCGCACCTGTGACGCGGGCGCATCCCGCGGAAGCGAAAACCGCTTGCCGTCAAGGTTTTTCCGCTTTGATGACGGCGGATACGATCACGTCTTCGAGGCGGGTTCCGGGCAGCCAATCGCTCACCGGCGCCCGCGATTCGTCTTTCGTTTCGATGGCGATCCGGGTGAACCCGCATTGCTCCAGGGCCAGCTTCCAGTCCTCGACGGACAGGGCTCCGGCGATGCAGCGGGAGTGCGCGTCCGGGTCGTTTTTCAGTTCGGGCGGCAATTCCGCCGTCAATACCACGTCGGCGATCGCAAGCCGGCCTCCCGGCTTCAGCACGCGATACGCTTCCCGGAGCACCTGCGGTTTGTCCGGCGACAGGTTGATCACGCAGTTGGAAAGGATGACGTCGACGGACCCGTCGGCCACCGGCAGGTGTTCGATTTCCCCCAGGCGGAACTCCACGTTGGAATAGCCGCCCTTCGCCGCGTTGGCGCGGGCTCTGTCGATCATCTCCGGCGTCATGTCCACGCCGATGACCCGGCCGTTCTCTCCGACCCGGCGGGCCGCCAGGAAACAGTCGAAACCGCCGCCGCTCCCGAGGTCCAGCACCGTTTCCCCGGGTCGGAGCTCCGCGGCGGCCAGCGGATTGCCGCAACCGAGGCCCAGATAGGATCCTTCGGGCGCCCCGGACAAGTCCTCCGCCGAGTACCCGAGCCGGTGCGAAATTTCCGGGGACGGGGCGCAACAGCCGGAAGACGACCGGCAACCGGCCCCGGCGTCCGCCTCCAGCAGGGCGATTTGTCTGTACCGGTTCCGGACATGCCGCCGGATCTGATCCTTTGTGGGACCGCTCATGAACAACATCCCCTCCGATGGATTAATTGCAAAATGCAAATATTGGGCGCGGCCAATCCCCGCCTCCGCTCCCCGCTGTCACCGGCAGCAATATCCCGCTTTTTCCATGCAGGCGTGCAGCAGCCTGAGCGAGCGAATCACGGTTTCTTTTTCAAACTCGTTCATATGGGAAAAAATTTGCCGCAAATACCCGAGGGCTTGCTGCTCGATCGATGCCGCGACCGCCGTTCCTTCCTCTGTAAGTTCCAGCCGGTAAACCCTGCGGTCCCGGTCGGAAGGCGTTTTTTTGACGAGCCTTTTCCGGACCAGCGATTGAATCTGCCGGCTGAACGTGGCGATGTCCATGCCCAGCGCGTCCGCAACCTGCTGCATGGACGGGCGGTCCCGGCGGCCGATCTCGTACAGGATGTGGCTTTGCGTCAGGGAGACGTCCTTCCCGCAGGCCGAGCAGCAATTTTTGTCGAGGATTCCAAGGTGCCGGATGATCGATTGGAGCGTGTGGCGGACTTCTTCCATGGGCTGACCTCCCCTTATCATGATATCCCGAAATATTTGCAAATTGCAACTATTTATTATGGGCGGACGGGCTCCTTTTTTGTAACTCCTTCTGGATCATGGTACAAATAAGTTGAAAGGGGGGGTTCCGTGGATATGCGAGAAAAACCGGACGCCCAAACCGGGCAGCACCCGGTGGCGCCGGACCAGGGGGAACGGCCGGAACCGACAGGGCCGGCCCCGGGGCAGGCGCCGAAACCGCCGGAGCGGACGGCTCCGGCGCAGGACCCGGAACAGGCCGGAATTGACGCCGAGGCGACGATCCGCAGCCTGAGGCGCAGCGTGCGGACACTCCAGCTGATTCTTACGGCGCTGGCGTTCCTGGCGGCGATGAACTCGACGATGATGGCGGGCAGCTGGGGGTTCATCCTCTGGTATGCGGTGCTTGGCGGGGTGGCGTTTTATTTTTACCGGAATCTCTGGCCCGTGCTGCTGCTGACCTTCGTCCCGGCGTTTGTGTGGATGCTCGCGGATCAGATCGGCGCCGGCCGGGAAGGCGGTTTCGGCGAATTCCTCGTGGCGGTTCTGGCGGGCTCCCTGCTTACGGCCGGGCTCCACACCCTGTTTGCTCTCATCGGCGTGGCGGTCGTCTGGCTGGCCGAATTCCGCAAAATTCTCCCCCGGGTGCTCGCCGCGGCGCTGGCCCTTGGCGTCCTCATTTTCTATGACGGTTTCAACGGCAACCCGGCCAGCCGATGGCTGGCGGAGCAAACGGTGCGCTCCTATCTGGCGACAACGTACCCCGACCGGGACCTGGTCATCCGGGACGGCGGTTACAATTTCAAATCCGGCGCCTACGAGTTCCGGGTGGTGGCCGCCGGCACGCGGGACGAAAACGGACAGCCGGAAGAGTACTGGTTCATGGCGAAGGGCGTGATTCCGAAATTGAAATACGACCCCATATCGCGGCGGATATCTGAAAATTCCATCACAGGACTTCGGAATCGTCACGCAGGCGGAAAACGGATGATATAATTATGGTTGTGATTTTTTATCCGGGCATTCCTGACATTCCAGAGGTTGACAACCGTGAGCTCTCCGCTGACTGCCTACATCGCCCTGACCAGTGTTTCCGGCGTCATCAACCTGCTTCTTTTCCTGTACGTGTTTCTCAAGCGGAAAACCTACGGCAGCATTTCGACGTTCTTTCTGCTGGGCGTGGCGACGAAAATCATCTATTGTTTCGCCTACGCGTTCAGTCTGGCGACCTCTTCCACCCTGGGAGAGATGCGTTTCTGGAGCGTCATGCAGTATGTCGGCATGCCTTTCGCGCCGCCCGTCGGCACGTTGTTCATCATGCAATATTTGGGCTACCGCATTACATGGCGGCGGGTGGCCGGCCTGCTGGCGATCCCCGTGCTTGTGCTTCTCAGCAACGCCACCAACGAATGGCATCACCTGCATTACAAGGTATACCAAATCCATGAAACCCTCGGAGCTCCGTACTACCGGATCGAGATCGGGCCGATCTACGTGATCATGGTCTGGTTCCTCTATCTTTGCATGATGGTCAACATGGTGCTGCTGTTTTCGCGGTGGCGGCATGCGGGCCCGCGGTTTCGCCACCAGCTGCTTTCGCTCGTTTTTGCAAATTTGATCCCGCTCGTGACCTCTTTCCTGTATCTGACCGGCGTCACGCCGGAGGGCATCGACCCCGTGCCGATGGTGGTCGGCATCTCGTCCATCCTGATGATGTGGGCGATCGATTCGTCCCGGATGCTGGCCATCATGCCGGTGGCGATGGACGCCGTTTTTCACAGCATCGGCGACGGCGTCCTTGTGCTGGACAAATCGGGGCGTCTCGTGGAATACAACGACAGCTGCCGGCGCATGTTTGGCGGCCTGGAAAGGTCGATGGTGGGACAGCCGATGGAGAAAGTGTGGTCCGCGATGTTCGGTTCAGGGGCGCCTGCGCCGAATCTGGGGGAGAATGCGCAGGAGTTGGAGGTGACCGCGGAGGACGGCGGCGGGCGAGACGGGGGACGCACCTACCAGGTGCGGATCTCGCCGCTGAAAAAACCGAAGAAAAACAGCTCGCCGGGAACAGTTATGATCATCTCCGACATCACGGAATTGAAACGCATGCAGCAGCAGCTGGAGCGGCACGCGTATTACGACGAGCTAACCGGCATTTACAACCGCCGGGCATTTTTGGAGTACGGCGAAGCGGCCTACGAGCAGGCCGGACGGGGATCGGTCCCGTTCACGGCCATCCTGTTTGACATCGACCATTTCAAACGGATCAACGACACTTACGGCCATCAGGCGGGCGATCAGGTGCTCGTCCACGTGGCCGGGATCACCCGGCGCTGCCTGAAGAAAGACATGCTGTTCGCGCGGTACGGCGGGGAGGAATTCGTGCTGGCCCTTCCCGGACATTCCGTATCCCGCGGAAGACATTTTGCCGAAATGCTGCGCTGGCACATCGAGTCCGAGCCGCTCATGGTGAACGGACAGACGATGAGCATACGTCCAGTTTCGGGATTGCCGGGGCTTCGTGGCACCCGGGCGAGTCGCTGCAGCATCTTTTGCACATCGCCGACAAGGCGCTGTATGAAGCGAAGCGGAACGGGCGCAACCAGGTGCGCGTGTACGAAAACCATCCGGGATGAGAAGGCGGGCCCCTATTTCCGGCCCGCCGTTCTTTCGTAATATTGCCGGTGCAGCTCGCGCACTTCCTCCGCAAACGCCGGCACCGGTCCGTCCACGACGGCGTCGCGGATGACTTCCCGGATCGGCAGCGGGCGGACGCGCGGAGGCTCGACGCCCAACTCGCGCAGCCATTGGGTCAGCTGCGCCGAGGAAGTCGCGTACACGATGCGTCCCAGGCCCACCCAGCCGTGCGCCGCGGCGCACATCGGGCAATGCTCGCCGGAGGTGTACACCGTCGCCCGGCTCCGTTCTTCCGGCGTCAGACGATTGGCCGCCCAGCGCGCGATCTCGAATTCCGGATGGCGGGTGCCGTCGCCGCCGGCGATCCGGTTGTGGTCCTCGAACAGCACCTTGCCGTCCCCCGACACCAGCACCGAGCCGAAGGGCTGGTCGCCGGACCCGAGGGCCTGCCTCGCCAGGTCGACGCACCGACGAAGATATGGGAGATCCGTTTCCGAAATCATGGCATTTCCTCCTCCAATAGGTTAACATGAAAAGCGAGAATTGTGGGTTGGATGAATCGCCGCGGTCAACTTCGGCCGGCGCGTTCGCTGATTTGCATGGCTTCTTCATATGTCCTTGCCGGCGCGGAAATTCTCAGATCGTAGGATCGGTCGCCTTCAAATACATAGACATGAATCCGGTCGAAATCTCCGTCGATCCAGATGATTCCGAGCGTGTGGATTTGGGTCCCGGCGTTATAGAATAGAAAACCCCGGTTTTCGTGAAGAAAGACGTCAAACAAGCCGCCGGTTTTTGTATATTCGTATCCGTCCATCCGGATTTGCCCCTTGAATACCTTCTCGCGAAACAGGGGGCGGTGAATTTTTCCCTGGATCTCGACGGTGGTGATTTGGGCGCTGGACGGATCATTCACCCGATATTGAACGGCGGGATGGGTGACGTCAATGTTTCGGGGGAAGTCGTAGGTCAGGAAAAACACGGCGGTTCCCGAAACCAAAACCATGAGTCCAATAACGGATAACCATAACCGTTTCTTGTTCACCATGACCGATATGACTCCCTTGCAAAAAAGTACAAATATCCCAACGGAGGCGCGAAAAAAATGGGCAGGGCAAAACAACTGTTGGACCAATGGCTGACCCACAGGACGGTTCTGGAGAAACTGCTGGAAACCGTTCCGGACGAACATCTCGGCTTCAAGCCGTGGCCCGGTGCCATGGCCCTGGGGGAAATGGCGCAGCACGTCGCCAGATCGGCGGACATGTTCGTCAACATGGCCAAGACCGGCCAGGGCAGGATCTCCATGCCGGAAACCGTGCCGTTCGCATCGACCGCGGAGCTCCTGGATTTCGTGCGGCGGATGACGGAAAAGACGAAGGCGGTTTACGAAACGATCACCGACGAGGAACTCCGCATCCATTTCGACCATCCGCACCCCAACTTCAACGGACCGAGGGAAAAGATCCTGGTCGTCTCCAACGACCATGAAATCCATCACAAGGGCCAGCTGTTCGTATACGCCCGCATGATCGGGGTGGAAAAGCTGCCGTTTTTCATTTGATGCATCTCCATCATAGCACAACCCCCGGAAAAAAGCGGCGAGCCGTTCCGCACGCGCGGAACGGCCCGCTCTTTTTTTGGAGTTTTTTTGTTGACCTTCGATGTCGGAAACTTCCACACCCTGATCCGGAGAGGACCCCGCCGGTGACGTTGTCCAATTGCCCGTCTTCCAGGGGACGGTCTTCGGCGTTTTCCGAAAAAGTGATAGATGGGCTGAATTTTTCTCGCCCCGCAAAAATTTTTCGCGTTTTTCTGTAGCAAAATTTCGTCCCGGCACGTCTATAAGGGCGACGGGGGTGGTGAAATGGAACGGCCGGCCGGCCATGACGACCGAGTCGACAAGGTCGACTACCCTGCGGACCCCTCCGCCGCACTGGAACAAATGATGGAACGCCACGGCAACGATGTCCTGCGAACCGCCTATTTTTACATGGGCGACCGGCATTTGGCCGAAGACGTCAGCCAGGAGGTCTTTCTGCGGGCCTACCGGCACTGGACGTCGTTTCGCGGGGACAGCACCGTCAAGACGTGGCTGACGAAAATCACGGTGCATCTGTGCCGCGACAGGCTGAGGCGGAAAAGCGCCGCGGAAACCCCCACCGATCCGGCGCTGATCAGGCTGGACGCGGAACGCGCCGCCGGGCGAAACGCCGAGGACGAGGCGATGCACCGCCTCAGCCGGTCCGGATTTCTCAGCAAGCTTGCGGAACTTCCGCCGCATTACCACGAAGCGCTGTACCTTTACTACTATCTCGATCTCAGCACGCGGGAGATCGCGGAAGCCACCGGAACCCCGGAAGGAACGGTGCGGGGCCGGTTGAGCCGGGCGCGGGAACTTCTGGCGGAACGCCTGCAAAGGGAGGAGCTGACCTCATGACGCTGACCGACCGGGAGATGGCCCGAAAGTTCAAGGAAGAAGCGGATCAGCTCTGGTTTCGGGACGTTCATTTCGATGAATCGCTGAAGCGGAAAGTGCTGGGCCGGATTGCGGAGGAACGCGCAGCGGGTGCGGCGGGGCGGCTTCGGAACCGCATCCGGAAAGCGGCGCTGGGGGCCCTGTCCCTGGCGGCCGCGGCGGCGCTCCTGCTCGTCGTCATCCCGCTGGTGTCCCCGGGGCAGCCGCCCGGCGCCCCCGCGGGCGTGCAGGTCCTGTCCGGGGCGGGCGGGATGGAATCGGCGGCCGGCGGGAGCGGGGTGCCCGTCGACATCTTCATGGAGGGAGACGCGGCGGCACCTGCGCCTTTCGTGGACGGCGTGCATCCCGTGGCGCCCGCCGCCCGGGAGGGCGTATCCTGGACCCCGCTTTCCGCGGAGGAGGCGGCGGAAGCCTTCGGCCCCGGGTTCGCGCTGCCCGGCTGGGTGCCGGAAGGATTTTCGCTGCGGCAGATCGGCGCCTTCGGCGAACGGGAAGGCGAGGCGCATAGCGTCACGCTGACCTACATGTCCGAAGAGAGGGCGTTTTGGCTGACGCTGCGGAAAGCCGAGCGGCCGGAAGTGTTTCCGGCCCGGGAAACGGTGGACATCCACGGCGCCGTCGAGTATCTGAACGCCGCTCCGCCGGAAGACCGTGTACGGGCGGAAGCCGGCGCGGACGGCGCTCCGCCCGCCCCGCCGCAGGACACCGGAAGGGGCGTGTCGCCGGACACGGGGACGGACGCGTCATCTTCCGGGACGGCCCCGGGTGCGGTGTCGGCCCGGGTGGCGCCGGCCGCACCGGCTGGCGAAATCGTGCCGGGTATCGGGCCGGACGGAACGCCGGCCGCCGAGCTGTACTGGTTCTCGGGCGGCATCCAATACGAACTTCACGGGGCCATCACCGGGGAGGAAGCGGTGAAGATCGCCCGTTCCATCCCGGCGGCCCCCCCCGGATAACCATTCGCAAGAAAATGCAGGGAGGTAAACCTACATGATCGTATCCCGCTATGCAAAACGGATCGGCGCGCTGCTGATCGTCGGCTGTCTGACCGTCTCCGGAGGCGTGGCCGCCATGGCCGCGCCGGACGAAAGCGCGGGTGTCAGCCGCGGGCCGGGCCACGGCGTAACGGCGGCGGATCGCGTGGAGATCGCCATCGATCCCGTCCCGGGCATCGATCCCGAATTGCTGGCCAAACAAAGGGAAATCGACGCCTATCTCTTCGGAACGGGAAGCGAGGAGCTGGCCAAACTCGGGTTCAAGGCGACGCACACCGTTCCCGTGGACGGCCGCGTCGAAATCGGCATCCTGCCCTATGAGGAAAGCCATGCGGAATTCCTGTACGAAAAATTCGGCCGCGACCGGATTGTTGTGGTGGAAGGCGTCGAAGCGGTGCTGCTGGACGGGCCGATGACCATCCTTCCCGCGCCGGCACCGGGGGGAGTCGAACCGGCGTTCCCCGGCAGCGGCAGTGCGGCGCCTGCAGACGGAGGGGGAACGAGCGGCTCCGGCGGCGCGGCCGGACCCGGCTATGTCCCTCCCGTGCCGGAACCCGTGGCGCCCGACGCCGGCGGGAACCAGGCGGGTCCGGTCGCCAATCCGGATCAGCCGGTGAGCGCCTCCCCCGACGGCACGGCCGTGGATCAACCGGCCTATGCCGAACCGGCCTATTCCGCGTCCGGCGCTGCCGACGCTGCCGGGTCGGCGGAGATCGCCGTGCCGCTCTCGGCGGATGACGAAACCCGGCAAGCCGGATCGCTGTGGACTTCCCCGTATCTGTACGCCGCGGCCATCGCCGCCGCGCTCGTTCTGGCCGTCGCGGTGCTTGCGGCTCGCCGCAAACGGCTGACGGCAAGAAGCGAATAAAAAATGCGGGCGCCGGTCCCTTGCGGGCCGGCGCTTTTGGCATTTCAACCCTTTTTCCGGTGTGCGGTGGCTTTGTGTCCGGGGAAATGTTCCGGCGTGCCAACCGCCTACTTCCATACCACGTTGTGTCCTTGCGTTCTGTGATAATATTCTTCCGCATCGCTGTTAAGGATCATATTGCAGGTTTCGCAGTAGGATGACAGAAAGCCGTTTGATTTGGGTTTTTCAACCTCCAGATCATCCCGAAATTCAAATTGTCCGCCGGCGACCTGATCCAGCTCCCGGTCATTCAGCCGACGGGCCTCCGATTCGGATTGGCCGGAGATTTTCTTTTCCCTGTCCATGCCGGTTGCCTCCTCCCACAACCTTATTATCCGCGGCGTTCCCAATATTTGTGCACGGGTACGACAATGCCATCATAACGGGGCAGGATCAAGTCGGGATAAAGGAATGTTAAAGATTTCATAAAATTTTCCCGCAGATTCGAACTTTATCATGCGTTTCAAGGCCAAAACCGCCGATCCTTCATGGACCGGCGGCCGGGTTGGTCTTCATGGGCGAGGCATTCACGTGTCCCCGATGCCATGGATCCGGACGCGCAGGTGCCATTCGGCGGCGCCGAAGGGCGGCAACGAGGCGGCGCGGTTCTCCCGGATGGCGTCCGCCAGGCCGTCACCGAAGGCGGTGGACGGCTCCGGCGCGACATGCCAGCCGTTCTGGTAACCGCCATAGTTGAGCCAAAGCGCGAAGTGAGGGACGCGGTCCGGCGGAAACTCGAAGGTGAGCGCCTGCCCGGCGACGGGGTCCGAAAGCCTGGCCCAGCCTTCCCGAAGCGGGTCGAGGAACCAGACTTTGGTGTAGCATCGGGCGTTTCGGCCAGGGGCCACATCCAGCCGCGCAAGGGCGTCCCCGGCGCCGGGAAACGGCCAGATGAGCGGTTCATCGGCGGCTTGCCCGCCCGCCGGCCGGTCCGGTCCGGCCGCGGTGATGACGTACCGGGCGCCTTCCGGCAACGGCAGTTCGATGCGCGTGCCGGGGTTCACCCGGAAAAGCGGATGGGCCGTCCAGGCGAACCGGAAGGGAAAAGGGGACAGGTTTTCCGCCCGGTAATGGATGAGGAGGGCGCCGTCCCCGTCGAAGGAGAGGCGTTTTTCCAGCCGGTACGGGAAGCGCACGCCATGTGTCCGCAGGTGCAGCGCGCCGTCCCGCAGCTCCGCCTGCCAGGGGATGGACCACACTTCCCCGTGATCGGGAATCTCCGCGCCCCGCCAGGGATCTTCCGGATAGCGGCAGGGATCGATGGACGGAAACATTTCGTCCCATCCGCACAGCCCGCCTTCGGGGAAAGGCGCGCCGTAACCCGGATCGGCGGGCCCATGTCCCGGTTCCAGCCATTCCCGGCCGGAAGGGACATGCACGAGGGACACCATGCGGGAACCGAGCGCGGGGAGGACGACCGCCCGCAGGTTCTCCGACAACCCTTCCCATGCCTCGAAAGGCCCATGCGTTGTGCGCTGCCAATGCACGAATCTGCACCTCCGTCCCGCTGCGCGAGCGAGCGGCGCCTTCCGTCCCCGTGCGCAAGGCGGCGCCGCCTTCCGTTCCATGCCCGCTTTGCCGTTCCGCCCGGCCGTTCTCCCGCACCTTCACGCCATGCGGTCCCGCAGCCGGTCCTTGCTCGGGCTGACGTTGAAATGCTTTTTGTACAGCTTGCTGAAATAGAAGATGTCGCCGATGCCCACCATTTCCGATATTTCGCCCACCGAGAACGATGTGGTCCGCAGCAGCATGCGCGACAGGTTCATGCGCAGCTCCTCCACGTATTCCATCGGCGTCTTGCCCGTTTCCCGCTTGAAAATCTTGGAGAAATGGGAGCGGCTCAGGTTGACGGCGGCGCACATGTCGTCCAGCGTCAGCTTTTTCCGGTAATGCTCGTGGATATAGTGCAGGGCCAGCATGATTTCCCGGCTGCAGCCTGCGAAAAGCCGGTTTTCGCCCAGCCACTGCTGGAACAGCTCCCGGTAGTCCGCCAGGCGGTCGAAATCGGAGCCGCGCAAACGGTCGGTCACTTCTTTGCCGACGGCATACCCGGTCCGTTCGATGAAGCCGACGAGCGCCGTAAGGTCCTCGGCCACCCGGTCGGGACGCCGGCGCACCTGGCTCAGCCAGTTGAAAAACGACTCGATCCACACCGACAGCTGTTCCGCCCGGAAAAATTCCTCCTTCTTTTCGAACAGCGCGGCGAAATACTGGTAATCGTCCCCCACGTCGGCCTCGTCCCGGACGGGCAGCTGGTTCCGGCCAAGCAGCACCCCGACCGGCCGGTAGAAAAATTCCCGGAAATCCGGCAGGCTGAGGCGCACCTGCTCGAACAGTCCGTCCAGATCGCCGAAGGCGTAGCCGTGCAGCATCGAGGCGTCGAGGCCGAGGCTGTCCCGGAGCGCCGTTTTCAGCTCGGCCAGCGCGGCGGGAAGGTCCGGCTCCGGCTGCGGTTTGCGGAATAACACGAGGAGAAACCGCTGATCCCCCAGGTGGAACATGTGGTTTTGCCCGCCGAACCGCCGGATGAACTCGTTGCCGACGTTCAGGATGGAGAACACGGCCAGATCCCGCTGGCCCTTGTACTTCTCCGCGATCCAGCGGGAAAACCGGTCGGCGTGAAACAGCACGAATTCCGACCTTTCGTATGGTCCCAGGAACACGTCCAGCCGATGCTTGCGGACCCGCCGAAGCAGTTCCGCGGTGGTGATGCGCCCGTTCAGCCGGTCGTCGAAGAGGGCGTTGAGCACCGTGAGGCGCTCGTTCTGGTCCAGCATGGCGGGGGCCTGGTGTTCCCGTTTTTGCCGGATCAGCTTGTCCAGCTCGTCCTTCAGTTCGTCCGCCGTCAGGGTCGCTTTCAGCAGGTAGCTCTTCGCGCCGTAGCGGATCGCCTGCTGGGCCAGCGAGAACTCCGCGTAGTTGCTCAGGACGATGCTCCAGGTATGCGGGTGCTCGACCAGGCAATGGCGGATCAGCGTGATGCCGTCCATGCCGGGCATGCGGATGTCGGCGATCAGGAAATCGATGGGATGGTCCTGAAGCAGGCGGAGCGCTTCTTCGCCGCTGGCCGCTTCGTACACGGTATACGGGCTGTCCGCCAGCATCCAGCGAAGCTGCTCGCGAACGGGCGGTTCGTCATCCACGATCAGGATGTTCATGGGCCGGTTCACTCCCGGGTATCACAATCGTCACGCGGGCGCCTCCGCCCGGCATGTTTTCGGTCTCCAGGCGCGCTTCCTCGCCGTAGTGAAGCCGCAGGCGGCTTTGGACGTTGTCCAGGCCGATGGACTGCCGGTCCTTGCGGGGGGCTGCCGCGCCGCCAAAGCCGACGCCGTCGTCCTCCACCGTGATCCGCATCCCGCCGCCTTCCTCCGCGCGGAACGCGATGCGCACGACGCCCCGGCTCCTTCCGTGGAAGGCGTGTTCGAAACAGTTTTCCACCAGCGGCTGGACCAGCATTTTCAGGATCATGCGGCCCCGGCAGGACGGGTCGGCCGCGATGGACACCTCGAACGCCTCGCCGTACCGGGCCCGCTGGATTTCGATGTAGCGGGTGAGGTATTCGATTTCCTCGTCCACGGTCCAGTGGGAATGGTCGTGGTAGATCTGCTGCCGGAGCAGATGGGACAGGGCCAGAAGCAGCGAGCCCAGGCGGCGCTGGTTCCGGGCGTCCGCCATCCAGCGGAAGGTGTTCAGCGTGTTGAGCAGGAAATGGGGGTTGATCTGCTGCTGCAGGATTTGCATCTCCAGCTTTTTTTTCTCATGGGCGGCCGCTTCGTAGTTTTTCCTCGCCGTGTTCAGGTTGTGCACCAGCTGCTGCAGCGTCTGCGACAGCTCCGCGATGCGCTGGTCCGTCCGGATGCCGGCGCCGAGGTCCGCGCTGGGGTGCTGCTGCACCAGCTGCCGGGAAAGGGCGCGGATCTGCAGGAGCACCTTGCGGATTTCGTTCAGGACGAAGGCGCCCAGCACGACCAGGAGCACGATGACGACGCCGATGGCGAAATAGGTGGAGACGCGGAACCAGTAAAGCTGTTTTTCGACCAGTTCGTTCTGCTTCCAGTAGCGGAGCGTCCAGTCGGAAGGGGAGAGGAGGTATTCGGTAACCTCCCCCGTCCGTTCGGCCGGCGCCGGCGGGGTGGCGAACAGCGGGTTGCCGTCGCCGCCGGCGATCTCGAAGACGCCTTCCTGCCGGGCGAGCAGCTCTTCGATGTACGCGAACGGCACGAGCATCACCGCCATGCCCAGCCGGCCGGCGGTATCCGGATTGAACAGCATCCGCCGGAGCAGGATGAACGTTTTGTCCTCGCCCTTCGCGGTCCGGAAGGTGACCAGCGACCAGCGGAAGCTGTCCATGATCGTGAGGGTGGGGTCCTCCGGCCGGCTCTGCAACAGGCTTTCGACAAGGGGCTTGGACAGTTCCACCCGCGAAAGATCGGAGACGTAGGTGTTTCCGTACCGGTCGCGGATGCCGACGGCGTAGCGTTCGTTCAGAAAAAACACGTACTGGAGGCGGTCGATGACGTTGTAATAGGTGTACAGCTTCTCGATGTCAAAGGGGTCCTCGGTGTCCAGCGCCCGGATCATCTGCTTGTCGCTGATGAACATGTTGGTGGCCATGAAGATCCGGTTCAGGATGTCCCGGATGCCGCCCGCGGTCTCCGCGATGCGCATGGCGTTGATTTCCTCGACGTGCCGGGTGATCGTCGCCGTGGACAGATTCTGGACGTAATACAGCGCCAAAATCAGGGGAATGGACACGCCCAGGAGGATGACGGCGAGCCGCCGCTGGATCGAAGTGGTGCCCCTGAACATTTTGAACATGGATTCGCCGCCTCCAACGCCCAAGGCGCCCTTTTTCCGGAGAAAAAGGGCGCCCGTGCCGTTCCGGTTGTGACAACCATTATATCATTTCTGTTGTTGATCCTTGATGGCCCTGTCCACCTTGTCCTTGATGGTGTTCAGCACTTCGTCGACGCCTTTTTGGCCCGAGTAGTACGTCACGATTTCGTCGAGGAAGATCGTTTCGTATTCCTGCGGCGCGGCGAGGACCGGCTTTTCTTCCACGTTGACCACGTTGGGGTCGCCGCCCAGCAGATATTCGATCTGCTCCAGCGTCACGTCGTCGTCCTTGACCTGTTCGGCGATTTCCTGGAAGTACTTGCTGGTGTCGACCTTGTTGTACATCGGCAGCGCGCCGGTGGCCAGCGTGTAGTCCGCCACGTATTCCCGGGCGAAGATGAGCGCTTCCTTCGGATGGGCGGCGCTCTTCGGCACGGCCAGGGAGTCGATGTTCGACCAGTTCATGTGCTGGCCTTCCATGCCCTTCGGGACCGGCATCGGCGCGATGCCGAACTTCCAGTCGCGGGGGAACTGGTCTTTCTTCGTGGCCGCCAGCTGCATGTACCATTGCGCGCCGATGACCATTCCGTAGCCGCCGTTCCAGTAGGAGAGGAAGTCGGTGTTGTTGGAAATGAACTCGGCGATCGGCATGGCCGCCTTGCGGTTGACCATCACGTCATAGAGCCATTCGACGCTTTGCTTGAACTCCGGCGCGTTGATGTTGGACAGGCCGTCGTCCGTGTAGAATTTGCCGCCGTTCAGCTGGCTGCCGTACCCGTAGTGGTACATGCCCCAGTGGTTGTAGAACCAGCCGTACACTTTCTTGCCGTCGACGGTCTGCGTCAGCTTCTCGGCGATTTCGGCGACTTCGTCGTACGTCATCGGCACCTTCGGGTCCGGGTAGGGGACGTTCGCGTCGTCGAACACCTTTTTGTTGTAATACAGCAGCCAGTTGTTTTGCTGCACCGGGAAGCGGTAGTAGTGCCCGTCCGCCGCCGGCTTGTAGGAGGCGCCGAAATCGGTGGTCATGTCGATGCCGATTTCCCGGGCGATGTCCTCGATCGGCATCAGGAAGCCCTTGTTCTGGGCGTCGATCTGGTAGATGCCGTTGCCCCAGATCAGGTCGACCTTTTCCCCGCCGGACAGCATGATGTTGCGCTTGTTGATGTACTGTTCGTGGGGGACCGAGATGGTTTCGACCTTGATGTTCGGATACTTGGATTCGAAACGCTGCACGAACTCCTTGTACTCCGGCGTATCCACGTACTGGGAAATGTTCAGGAACGTGATCGTGACCGTTTCCTGGCCGGCGTCGCCGCCCGAAGGCGAGCTGGAACCGGACGCGCCGCCGGATTCGCCGGAGCCTTTTCCGCCGCCGCACGCCGCCAGCACCATCGTCAGCACGAGCAGGGCGGCGAGCGCCAGATTGCCCCTTTTTGCTTTCATTCGTTTTTTACCTCCCTTGTTTGATGGCTGGGTGTGATGGCTGGAACCGCCGTTGAATCGGCCGTTCCAAGCGCTTTCATTCCCCATCATAAAAGATGGAGCGCGTGGTGAGTATGGAAAATATATTTCAAACTTTTGTATAATTATTTTTTTAGCCCTTGATTCCGGTGGAGATCAGGCTTTCCACAAAGCGCTTCTGCAGGATCAGGAAAACGGTCAGCACCGGGATGATCGCCAGGCAGGCGAGGGCCATCTGCTTGGCGTATTCATGGCCGTACTGCGTCTGGAAGCTGTGCAGCCCGAGCGGCAGCGTGAACAGTTCCGACGACTTCAGGAAGATGAGCGGCTGGTAATACTGGTCCCAGATCATGAAAAAGCTGAGGATGCCCAGCGTGAGCAGCGGCGTGTACGACAGCGGCAGCACGATCCGGAAAAACGACTTGAATACGCCGCACCCTTCCAGATAGGCCGCGTGGACGAAGTCCCGCGGGAACGTCATGTAGAACTGGCGCAGGAAAAAGACGGACAGCACGTCCACGATGTTCGGCAGGATCAGCGCCCAGTGGGTGTCGAGAATGCCCAGCAGGCGATACGCGACAAATTGCGGCAGCAAATACAGCTGGTACGGCACGAACAGCGTCATCAGGTAGATGGCGAACACGACGCCCGAGCCGGGAAACCGCAGATAGCCGAACGCGTAGCCGGACACCGCCGCGAACAGCAGCCGGAAGATGACGGACACCACCGTCACCAGCAGCGAATTGCCGAGCCAGGTGAGGAACGGGGACTCCGTCAGCAGGTATTCGTAGTTGGACCAGTTGATGTTGTCCCAGTGGACGAACACGAACGGCGTCTCGAACACCTGGCTTTCGTATTTCAGGGACGTGGACAGCATCCAGATGAGCGGCGTGACGAAAATCAGCCCCACCGCAAGGAAAAAGAGCGACTTGCCGAGTTTGGTCCAGCGGAAGGTTTCCGTTGCCGTCATTGGTAAAACACCCACTTTTTCTGTCCGATCCAGTTGACCGCCACCAGCACGACGGTGATGGCGAACAGGACGACCCCCACGGCGGAGGCGTAGGTAAAGTTGTTGTACTCAAAGGCGGTGCGGTAAATCAGATAGGTCAGCGTCGTCGTGCTGAAGGACGGCCCGCCCTTGGTCAGCAGCGCCATCTGGTAGAACGCCTGCAGCCCGCCGATGATCGTGATGAGCAGCAGGAAAAAGGACGTCGGCGAGATCAGCGGGAACGTGACGTGCCAGAATCGGCGCAGCGGGCTGGCGCCGTCGATCGAGGCCGCTTCGTGCAGATCGCGGGGCACGCCCTGCAGGGCCGCCAGGAAAAGCAGGCAGTGGAACCCGACGTCCTTCCACGATCCGATGACGGCCAGCACCGGCAACGCCCAATGGATGTCGATCATGTACTGCGGCGGGTTCAGCCCCCACGACATGAGCAGCTGGTTGACCGGCCCCTGCGTCGGGTGCAGGAACACGTTCCACACCACCAGCGTGGCGATGTAGGTGGTCACGTACGGAATGATGAAAAACGTGCGGATGATGCCCCGGAAATACAGTTTGGCGTTCAGGATGAGCGCCATGCCGAGCCCGAGCAGGAGCGTCAGGGGCACGTAGATCACCAGATAGGTGAAGGTGTTCCAGAACGCTTTTCGGAAGTCCCCGTCTTCGATCAGATTCTGAAAATACCGGAAACCCACGTAGGTGAAACTGTTGTCCATCAGGTTGATGCGGATCACGCTCATGGCGAACACGAACAGAATGGGGCCCGCGATAAAAAGCAAAAAGCCGATCAGGCTCGGAATCGCGAACACAATGCCGGCCATGCGTTCGGACGCTTCCAGGGAGCGGTATCGGGTTTTGCGGATGATGCGGTTGTACACGTTTTACACCTCAAGCCTTAGGGTCCTGTCCGAAATTTTTTCGGATTTCCGATGCTATCCCCATGATGGGGAAACGGGGAACAAGTGACCATGGAGAATGTCGTGGACTTATTTGTAAAATCGTCTTCCCGGCCGGGATCGTGCGCTTGGCAGAAGGCAAAGCCCCGTGCGGGATCTTATCGGGCGGGACGCAATTACGACAAAAGTGCCTTTATTTTCGCGTGAAAACGGGCCTCTTGGGGGAATAATGGCATTTTGTGCCATTGAATTGGAAAAATCTGTGCGATTTTGTGCGGGTGGCTCGAAAATAATGATCAAATTGTCGCTATTTCGCCCAAACCGCCATGAAAACGGAAAAATAATGATACTTTTGTCCATATTGGTCACCGGGCGTTCACCGGTCGCATCCGGGCGTTCACCGGTCGCATCCGGGCGTGCATCGGTCGCATCCGGGCGTGCACCGGTCTTATCCCGGGCATGCACCGGTCTCACTCCGGGACGTTCACCAGTCGCATCCCGGGCGTTCACCGGTCGCATCCGGGCGTGCACCGGTCTCACCCCGGCCGGGCATGCACCGGTCTCACTCCGGGGCGTTCACCAGTCGCATCCCGGGCGTTCACCGGTCGCATCCGGGTGTTCACCGGTCGCATCCCGGGCGTGCACCGGTCGCATCCCGGGCGTGCACCGGTCTCACTCCGGGGCGTTCACCAGTCGCATCCCGGGCGTTCACCGGTCGCATCCGGGTGTTCACCGGTCGCATTCCGGACGTTCACCGGTCGCATCCCGGGCGTGCACCGGTCTCACCCCGGGTGTGCACTGGTCTCACCCCTTCGGCATGCGGCGGAACGCCGTCGGCGAGCAGCCCATCCGCCTGCGGAACAGCCGGGTGAAATAATACGGGTCGTGGATGCCCACGGCGGCGGCGACTGCCTTGACGGAAAGGTCGGTCAGGTGCAGCAGCTGGCCGGCTCTTTGCATTTTCATGCGGAGAAAATATTCGATCGGCGGGACGCCCGTTTCCCGTTTGAACAAATAGATCAGATGCTGCCGGGACAAGCCGGTGTGCCGGGCCAGCTCGGCGAGGGAAACGCGCCGGTCCAGCCGCTCCGCCAGGTACGCGACGGCCCGCTCCAGATGGCGCACGCCGGGTCCGCTCCGCACGGCGCGGCCGGCCGTCAGGCCGATGCCGCTGAGCAGGCGCCGGATCGACTGCGCCGCGTGTACGTGCACCGGCAGCGCGTAAGGCTTGTCCGCCAGCAGGCTGTAGCATTCTTCGAACGTCTCCATAACCATGGCGAAGGCGCCCAGCGGCAGATCCACAGGGCCCTCGTCCAGGCCGTACAGGCGGATGAGCTCCGCGGCGTCGTCGCCGTACAGGTGGAACCAGTATATCGTCCATGGATCGTGCGCGGACGCGCCATAGCGATGCGGGACGCCCGCCGGGATGACGGCGAGCTGCCGGCGGCCGACCTTCACCGTTCCGCCAACGTTCAGGGAATACCAGCCCTCGCCGTCGGCGCAAAAAATGAAGATGTGCGTATGGGTCCCCTCGGGGCGTTCCCGATAATGGTATTTCGCGCGGGGGAAACAGCCGATGTCTGTGACGTGCAGATGGCGCGTCAAATTGGCCGCGGCCAGCTCCGCGGTCACGTATTCGGGCAGCACCAGCAGTTTCTCCGCCTCGAACCCTTCCGCTTTGCGAATCTCCTCCATGTCGTCGTCACGCCCCTTTTTTCCGCACTGGTTCTTTTTTTCAATAAGTTAAGAATATCATCCATCATGAACCGTCTTTCGTCAATTGGAATTCCCCGGGCTGGGCGGTACATTGTAAGAAAAAGGACGGGGAGGGAGTCCGATGACAGACAGCCGCAAAGTCCTTGTGAGGGAAGAGGAAAGGGTCATCCCCACGTACGGCGTCGGGAAACCGGACAAAAATCCGATGTTTCTCGAAAAGCGGGTGTACCAGGGCAGTTCGGGCCGCGTCTATCCGTATCCGGTCATCGACAAGATCCTGGACGAGAAGAAGCCCAAAACGTACCGCCTTGCCGTTCTGGAAAACGAATACATCCGGATCGAGATCATGCCGGAGCTGGGCGGACGCGTCTACCGGGCGCTCGACAAGACGAACAACTATGATTTCGTGTATTACAACCGGGTGATCAAGCCGGCGCTGGTCGGCCTCGCCGGCCCGTGGATCTCGGGCGGCATCGAGTTCAACTGGCCGCAGCACCATCGGCCGAACACCTTCGGACCGGTGGAATGGCGGCTGGGCGAGAACGAGGACGGCAGCGCCACGGTGTGGGTGAGCGAGATCGACCGCATGTACGGCACGAAAATGACGGCGGGGTTCACCCTCTATCCGGGGAAGGCGTTTCTGGAAATCCACGTGCAGCTCTACAACCGCACGCCGCTGCCGCAGACGTTCCTCTGGTGGGCCAACCCGGCCGTCCACGTCCACGATCACACCCAGTCGGTGTTTCCGCCGGACGTCACCGCCGTCTTCGACCACGGCAAGCGGGACGTGTCGCGTTTTCCGATCGCCACCGGCACCTATTACAAAATGGACTATTCCGCCGGCGTCGACATTTCCCGTTACAAAAACATCCCGGTGCCGACGAGCTACATGGCCTACAAGTCCGACTACGACTTCATCGGCGGGTACGACCACAAGGCGCAGGCCGGCCTGCTGCATGTCGCCAACCACCACATCTCGCCGGGCAAGAAGCAGTGGACGTGGGGGTGCGGCGATTTCGGCCAGGCGTGGGACCGGAACCTCACGGACGAGGACGGGCCGTACATCGAGCTGATGACCGGGGTGTACACGGACAACCAGCCGGACTTCAGCTGGCTGATGCCGTATGAGGAGAAGTCGTTCAAGCAGTATTTCATGCCGTACAAGAACATCGGGGTCGTGAAAAACGCCACGGTGGACGCCGCCGTCAACCTGGAAGTGGATGAAGACGAGCGCACCGCCACCGTGCAGGCGTACGCTTCTTCGGAATTTGCGGACGCGACGGTGGAGCTGAAGGGCGCAAAGCGCGTGTACCTGAGCGAGCGGACGCGGCTGTCGCCCGTCTCCACCTTCAAGGCCGTGGTGCCGCTGGACGAGGGCGACGAACCGCACGACCTGCGGGTGACGGTGCGGGATTCGTCCGGGCGCGAGCTGGTGTCGTATCAGCCGGCCAAGCCGGACATTGAAAAGGTGCCCGACCCGGCCAAGCCGCTGCCGGCGCCGGAAGAGCTGAAGACGAACGAACAGCTGTATCTGGCCGGCTTGCACCTGGAGCAGTACCGGCACGCCACCTTCGAGCCGGAGGCGTATTATTTGGAGGGCCTCAAGCGCGATCCTTCCGACATCCGCATCAACGTTGCCTACGGCACGCTGCTCCTGCGGCGCGGGCTGTTCGCGGAAGCGGAAAGCCATTTCCGCCGGGCCGTCAAATCGCTCACCTGGCGCAACCCGAACCCGTACGACAGCGAGGCGTATTACCAGCTCGGGCTCTCCCTGCAGCTGCAGGGGCGGCTGGACGAGGCGTACGCGGCGTTCTACAAGGCGACCTGGTCCGCGGCCTGGCAGGACAGCGGCTATTTCGGGCTGGCGCAGATCGCGTGCGCGAAGGGGTCGTACGGGGAGGCGCTGGAGCTCGTCGAGCGGTCGCTGATCCGCAACGCGCGCAACTATCGGGCGCGGAACCTGAAGACGGCGGCCTTGCGCAAGCTCGGCCGGCTGGAGGAGGCGAAGGCGGCGGCCGAAGAGACGCTTCGCCTGGATTTCGCCGATTTCGGCGCGCGGAGCGAGCTGGCGTTGATCCTCGCCGCTCAGGGCCATGCGGAGCGGGCCGCGGAAGTGCTGGATGACCTGTGCCGCCTGATGCGCGGGGAAACCCACAACGTGCTCAGCCTTGCCGCCGACTACGCTTTCATGGGCATGTACGACGAAGCCGCCGGCGTGCTGGAGCGGGTCGTGTCGGACGCGGCGGACGAGGGACTTTCGCCGATGGTGCATTACGCGCTGGCCTACCTTCATGAAAGGACCGGGCGGCAGGACCTGGCGGCGCGGCACCGCAAGGCGGGACGCGAGGCGTCGCCCGACTACTGCTTCCCGAACACGCTGTTTGACCTGCTGGTGCTGGAAAGCGCGCTGACCGCGGACGATGGCGACGACCGGTCCCATTACTACCTCGGCAACTGGCTTTACGACAAAAAGCGCTATGAAGACGCCATCCGCCACTGGGAAGCGTCGCGGCGGCTGAACGACGCGTTTCCGACGGTGCACCGCAATCTGGCGCTGGCCTACTACAACAAGCGCCGCGATCCGCAGGCGGCCCTGGCTTCCCTGGAGCGGGCGTTCGAGCGGGGACCGGACGACGCGCGGGTGTTTTACGAGCTGGACCAACTGTACAAAAAGCTGGGACGCACGCCCGCGGAACGGCTGGCCCATTTGGAGAAGCACCGGGGGCTGGTGGATGAGCGGGACGACCTGTACGTCGAATACGTCACGCTGCTCAACTCCCTCGGCCGGCACGAGGAAGCCATCGCCGTCATGGAGGCGCGCAATTTCCATCCGTGGGAAGGCGGGGAAGGCAAGGTCACCGGCCAGCACGTGTTCGCCCACGTGGAACTGGGCAAGCGGGCCCTGGCCGAAGGAATGTACGAGGAGGCCGAACAGCTGCTGCGCAAGGCGCTTGTGTACCCGCCCAACCTGGGCGAAGGCAAGCTCGCCGGGGCGCAGGAAAACAACATCTATTATTTCCTGGGCTGCGCCTATGAGGGGATGAACCGGCCGGACGACGCGGCCGAGTGCTTCCGGACCGCCTCGCGGGGCATCGACGAACCGGTGGGTGCGATGTATTACAACGACCAGCCGCCGGACATGATCTTCTACCAGGGGTTGGCCTGGCTGAAACTCGGCGACGACAAAGAGGCGAAGCGCCGGTTCAACAAGCTGATCGATTACGGCGAAAAGCACCTTTTCGACGAGGTGACCTTCGACTACTTCGCCGTGTCGCTGCCCGATTTCCTCGTGTTCGACGACGACCTGAACAGGCGCAACGAAATCCATTGCCGCTACATGATGGGCCTCGGCCACCTCGGCCTCGGCCGTACGGAGCGGGCGCGCCGGTTCCTGGACGAGGTGCTGCGCCTCGACCCGAACCACCAAGGCGCCGCCGTGCACCGCCGCATGTGCGAAGCGCCGCCGGTTGCCGCCGGGGCGCGAAACTGAGCTTTTTTCAACAGCCGTCCCTCCGGGTGATGACGGGCTCCCGGGGACGGCTTTTTTTATCTGATCGCGAGACTTTAACTGAGGTCGAAAAAATGCTAAAAAATACATGAATCACCGTCCGTCTTGCCGCCCATCCGGTCGACGCGCTGCGGGCAGGAGGTACAACCGGAGAACGGGCGCCGCTTTGGCGGCGGGCCTGCGTCGGACAGGGGAGGCTGACGCCGTGGAGGATCGGCATTTTCGCGAAGTGGTTTTCACCGAAGTGGGCCCGTCCAACTGGAAAGACCTGCTTCGTTCCTGTTTTGAGGAATGCGGGTTCGTGAAGGCCGGCACGGCCGGAAGCCGCCGGCACGACATGCGGCTGAAACGGAACGCGGCGGATGAAGGCCCGTGAGCCGGGTCGGGAGAACAAGTTGAAATTACGGACGGAGGGATGCCGTGATGGAAAATTTGCGTTTGCCCCGCGGGATTCCCGAGGAAACGGGGGTTTCCTCCGCGGGCATTCTGGCGTTTCTCGACGAGGTGGAGAGGCGGGAGCTGGAGCTGCACGGATTCATGCTGCTGCGCCATGGCCGCGTCATCGCCGAAGGGTGGTGGGCGCCGTACGGGCCGGAGACGCCGCATGCGGTCTATTCCGTGACGAAAAGCTTCGTCTCGGCCGCCGTGGGACTGGCCGTTGAGGATGGTCTTGTGTCGGTGGACGATCCGGTGGCGAAGTTTTTTCCGGAAGCGGAGGAGGCGGAGGCGTGGCGCGGCGTTGGCGCGGAGGAATTGAAAGTCCGGCATCTGCTGTGCATGGCCACGGGCCACACGGAGAACACCTCCCGTAACAGGATTGAACATTCCTTCCTGCGGACCAAGTATATCATGCGCATCGGGAACCGGCCGGACGGCGACTGGGTGCGGGCGTTCTTTGACGCGCCGCCGCAGCGGCCGCCGGGGTCGCATTTCGTGTACAACAACGGGGCGAGCCACCTGCTGGCGCAAATCGTGGAGCGGGTGACCGGCCAAAACGTGCTGGATTATCTGTTCCCCCGCCTGCTGTTGCCGCTCGGGATCGGCAGGCCGGAGTGGGATCGGTGCCCCCGGGGGAATATCGTCGGAGCCTGGGGGATGCGGCTCAGGACGGAGGATATGGCGCGTTTCGGCTTGCTGTGGCTGCAGAAAGGGATATGGAGAGGAAAGCGCATTCTGCCCGAATCGTGGGTTGAGGAAGCTTCATCCCGGCAAATCGACACGAACACCGGCGGGGAGGACGCCGAACGGTCGGATTATCTCCAGGGGTACGGGTACCAGTTCTGGCGGGGGCGGCATAACACCTATCGCGCCGACGGGGCGCACGGACAGTTCTGCATCGTCATGCCCGATCAGGATGCGGTGGCGGCCATCCACAGCGGGGCGGCGGACTGGCGGCAGCAGGCGGTGCTGGACGCCGTGTGGCGGCATCTGCTGCCGGCCATGCGGGATGGGGAGCTGCCGGCGGACGCCGCGTCGCAGGCGCTGGCCCGCAGGCTCGGCTCGCTGGAAATCGGGGGCGGCTTTGGCCCCGTCGGCGCAGGGACCGGACCGGACGGCGCCGGAGGCGGCATGGCCGGCATGCGGTCCCGCTCGTTGGCGGCGGCCCATGCGGGGACCGTGAAGCGGTACCGGCTGGAACCGAACGACCTGCGGGCGAAGGAAATCGCCTTCGATTTCCGCGAGTCGGGCTGCCGCATCACCTGGACGGACGATGACGGGACACACGCGCTGGAATGCGGAATGGGCGAGTGGAACCATGGTAACGAATTGAACGGGGAAGCCGCGGCGGCGAAGCTTCGCTGGCAGGACGAACTCACCTTCGTCGTGGATGTGTGCCGCGTGAACACGCCGTTTCACGAGAGCTTGACCTGCCGGTTGGAAGGAGACAGGATCCGGCTTGTCCACCGGGATCTGCTCAAGGAGAGCCGCCTGGCCGGCGGCGCGGTTTGAGTCCATTGCCGTTTCCGCCATTGAAATTGAAGCGGCGGCCGGGTTGCGGCGGAGGTCTCCATGTGTCATTGTAGACATATAGCGAAGCAGGATTTCGGCGCGGGAGGCTGAACTGAATGTCGCATGCTGACGACCATGGACACCGCCGTGATGGCCGCCATGACGATCATGGCCATCATGGTCACCATGACCACGGACATGACCACCATGGACATGACCACCACGGACATCACCATCACGGACATTTTCACGCGCACCACCATCACGCCCACGACCATCACGTGGCGAGGGAAGGCAACAAAAAAGGGCTGCTGATCGCCCTTGGCATCACGACGGGCGTGATGCTGGTCGAATTTGTCGGCGGACTGCTGACGAACAGCCTGGCGCTCCTCTCGGACAGCGGCCACATGCTGAGCGACGCCAGCTCCCTGCTGCTCAGCCTGATCGCCATCTGGTTCGCGGCCAAGCCGCCGTCGCCGAAGAAAACCTTCGGCTACTATCGCTTTGAAATCCTGGCGGCGCTCTTCAACGGCGTCGCCCTGTTCGCCGTAGCGGGGTTCATCGTGTGGGAAGCGGTCCACCGGTTCCGGGAACCCCCCGTTGTCGCCAGCGGCGCCATGCTGGCCGTTGCGGCCATTGGTCTTTGCGCCAATCTGATCAGCGCCTGGGCCCTTGTGCGCAAGGGCGACGTCAAGGGCAACCTCAATCTGCGCAGCGCCTATCTGCACGTGGTGGGCGACGCGCTGGGTTCGGTGGGCGCCATCGCGGCCGGCCTGCTGATGCTTTGGTTCGACTGGTACATCGCCGACCCGATCGTCAGCGTCGTTGTCGCTTTGCTCATCCTGAGAAGCGCCTGGGGCGTCCTGTCCCGTTCCGTCCATATCCTGATGGAAGGCACACCGATCACCGTCGACCGGGAGGAAGTCCGGGACGCGCTGCTGGCCATCGAAGGCGTTCTGGACGTTCACGATCTGCACGTCTGGACCATCACCTCGGGGCTCGACTCCTTCAGCTGCCATCTGTTGATCCGCGACGACGCCGACGGTCAGCGGATTCTGCAGGAAGCCATCGAGGAAATGGATAGGCGGTTCCGGATCCGGCATACGACCATCCAGGTGGAAACGTCCCGCATCCGCCACCGGGAGCTGCACTGAGCGATTGCACTGAACGGCGCGTCCAAGCGGCCATCCGCCCCCTTATTTTTGAGGGCGGATGGCCGCCGTTTTTTTCTTCGTCTCCGGTTGAGACTGGAAGGAGCGGAATAAAAAAGAACGCGAGGGAAATAATCCACAGTGCGGATAACATCGACGCGGCGCCCGCGGGCGGCCGACGGCAAAGCCGGAGGGTGAGCCATGCCGGTAAGGAAAAGGTTGACCGGAGACAATGCCCGAAAGCGGGAACAGGACCTGCTGGCGCGGATCAGGGAGATATTGGGCTCTCCGCCGGATCTGGTCTGCCACGCGGTGATCCCCGGGGATCAGGCTACGGACCCGGCGCTTTGCATTTATCTGGAGACGCTGGTGAACCGATCCACCATCAACGATTACGTCCTGGGCTCGCTGCAAAGAGGCAAATTCTCGGAAATGCAGGCGCCCGGGGCGGAGAGCAGCGCCTTCCTGCAGGAGTTTCCACCGAACCTTGACATGGAGGAACTGGCCCGTCAGGCGGCGGATGTCCTGGTAAGGGGGATGTGCGTCGTTGTCGAGCCTTCCGGTCCCGTCAGCTTCGTCCGCGTCACCGACCCGAAGCAGCGCCAGGTGGACACGCCGGTTTCGGAAATCAGCATCCGCGGTCCCAACGAGGGGCTGGCGGAGAGCATCATCACCAGCCTCGGACTGCTCCGCAAGCGGATCAATACGCCCCAGCTTCGCTTCGAGAGCATGCAGATCGGCTACGTCACCCGAACCACCGTGGTAATGGCCTACGTCGAAAACGTCGCCCCGGACGAACTCGTCCGCGAAATGCGGCGCCGCCTCAAGGCCATCCACACGGACAGCGTGCTGGAAAGCGCCTATATCGAGGAATTCATCCAGGACCGCGCCCTGACGACGTTTCCGACGATGCTGAACACCCAGCGCGCCGACGTCGTGGCGGGGCATCTGCTGGACGGGAAGGTGGCCGTGCTGGTCGACGGCAGCTCGTATGCGCTGATTGCTCCGGTCACGTTTTTCGAACTGTTCAATTCCCCGGAAGACTACTACCAGCGGGCGGACATCGCCACCTTCATCCGGTGGATTCGGCTGTTGTCCTTCTTTATCGCGGTGTTCGTTCCCTCCCTGTACGTGGCGGCGACCACGTTCCACCAGGAGATGATTCCGGGGGCGCTGCTCCTCAGCCTATCTGCGCAGAGGGAAGGGGTGCCGCTGCCCGCGTTCGCGGAAGTTTTGCTGATGGAGCTGGTGTTCGAAATTATCCGCGAAGCGGGAATCCGCATGCCCCGGGTGGCCGGCCAGGCCCTGTCCATTATCGGAGCCATCGTGCTGGGGCAGGCCGCCGTCGATGCCGGGCTGATCACCGCCGCCATCGTCATCGTGGTGTCCGTGACCGGCATCGCCAACTTTGTTGTGCCGACCTACAGCTTCGGCATCGCGCAGCGGCTGATCCGCTTCACCTTCGTCATTCTGGCCGGTTTCATGGGATTGTTCGGCATCCTGTGCGGCACGCTGTTTCTGATCGCCCATCTGGCGTCGCTCAAATCCTTCGGCGTTCCCTATCTGTCGCCGTTGGCTCCGGCGTATCCGGCGGACTGGCGGGATGTGCTGTTTCGCGCGCCGAGGCCGAATATGGGAGCCCGCCCCCCCATGTTTATCCGGAATCTGAAGAAAAAGAACCGCAACATCAACGGGTGATGGCATGATTCCACGGACCCCCAGGACGCGCCGGCCTCGGGCCTGCCTGGCGCTGGCCCTCGCCGCCGTGCTGCTTGCCGGCTGCTGGGACAAGACCGAGCTGAACGAGCTGGCCATTGTCACCATGATCGGCCTGGATGAGGACCCGGAAACGGGACAAATCACGGCGTATTACCAGATTGTCAATCCGTTGACTTCGGTGACCACCAGCGGGTCGGCCGGCGGCGACCAGGCGCCCGTTTACACCTATACGGTCAGCGGAAAGTCCTTCGGCGAAATCCGGAAGATCATCTATAAAATGCTGCCTCGCAAGCTGTTCATTGCCTACTACCGGGCGGTGGTCGTCTCGGAACGGATGGCCCGGCACGGTATGCAGGATATCGTCAACATCATCCAGATTCAGCCCACGGGACGGGCGTCGGTGCCCGTCCTGATCGCCGGCGATCCCATGGACAAAATCATGAACACCCTTACGCCGCTGGAGATGTATCCCGGCGAATCGGTCAGCCTGCGGCTCAACTTGCTGAGACAACAATCGCTGCTGGTGGGCAAGCGGATCGCCGTGCGGGACGTGGCCGAACGGATGGAGCGGTCGGAATGCGTCGTGCTGCCGATCCTGGAAACCGTGGGACAGGCGCCCTCGCCGAATTTTTCGACCATAACCGGAACCGTCAACGCCTATGACAGCAACCTGAGAATTACTGGGGGCGCGGTTATCCGCGACTACAAGATGGTGGCGAGGCTGAACGACGACCAGCTCATCGCCTACTTCCTGCTCCTCGGCAACAAGGGATGGTTCACCAAACAGTTCATGGTGGAAGGCCGGCCGATCACGATGAACGCCAAGCTGGGCAAATTCTCCCGCAAATTGGGAGAGAAGCCGCGGATCATGCTGCACCTGGACCTGGCCTTCCATTACGCCATTGAGTACATGCCGAAAAGCCAGGCGGAGCTGGAAAGGATGGAACGGGAGGTCGCGAACAAGGTAAGGGACGAGTTGCGGGAATTTTGCCTCAAGGCGAAACAACTGGGCGTGACGCTGCCGAAAATCCAGAACCCGGAAGACGTCCGCATCGATGTCAACGCCCATCTGGAACACGTCAGCAGCCTCACCAGACCGTTTTGACAAGGGGGGAATCGTTTGGACGGCAAAATCATCATCCGCGGCAGCCAATTCTATTTTCTGACCGTCAACTACATATTGGGGACGACGCTGTTCGTGCTCATCCAGTCGGTCGTGCAGTCGGGCGGCCGCGACGCCTGGCTGATTCCCCTCTGGGGCGGTTTGTGCGGCGTCGTTTTCGCCTTCCTCTGGATCTGGCTTTACCGCCTCCATCCCGGAAAAGACCTGGTGCAAATTTCGCTGGCCGTTCTGGGTCGTCCGCTGGGCACGGTGGCAGCGGTGTTGTATTTCTTCCATTTCGTCATGATTGCCGGCTTTGTGCTCCGGAACCTGAGCGATTTTCTCACCGGCACGATCATGCCGCAAACGCCCGGTCCCGTCTTCCACATCATGTTCCTGATCGTGGCCGCCTACGCGGCGTTGCAGGGAGTGGAGACCATCGCCCGTCTCAGCCAGCTGCTCACGCCGCTTCTTGTGTTTCCTTTCTGGTTCGTCATCCTGCTCGCCACGGTGAACTGGGACTGGGTGCGGTTTATCCCCGCCTTTCAGCCGGAGACGCTGGCGGGGATTTTCCGCTACCATTCGATTCTCGGCTACCCTTTCCTGGAAACGATCGCGCTGTTCATGTTCTTCCCGTTCGTGGGCCACAACCTGGGACGCATGATGACGGGAGGCATCGCCACGGCTGCCGTTTCCATCAGCCTGACCGTGTTCGCCATCATCGGTTCGCTGGGGGTGGAACGGACGGCCCATCTGAACTTTCCCATTTTCTCCCTTGTCGAGGAAGTAGCCCTCAACGAAGTGATCATCAACATCCATTCCGTCATTTCGATCATTTTGCTGGTGCTTATCTTCATCAAACTGCAGGTGCTGATCTTCGCGGCTTTCGAGACCCTGAGGCAGACGGTCAAACCCAAGCTGCGGTGGCCCCTGCTGCTCGGCATTTTGCTGCTCATGGCGGGAGCAGCCCCGTCCGTCGTCGAAAACTCCATCCAGAACGGGGAATGGACACGCAAGTACGTCTTTCCCTACAATGCTTTCTTCGGACTGGCCATTCCCATCCTGCTTCTGGCGGTTACATGGATCAAGACCGCGGCGGGAAAGCGCCGTCGGAAGGGGAGATAACGGAGTGCTTGCGTTTCACCTTTGGTTCATCCTGCTGGCCGGAACGGTGTTCGTCTACTTGTTGGTGAGAAAATTGCGCCGGGACGCCTGGCTGTTTTTCTTCCTGTCCCTGTTGTCTTACGGATTGTGGTACGGCATCTCCCAGGATCAGCCGTTTACCATCACGAAGATGATCGATCAGGGCATTCGGGGGGTACTTTCCGTTTTTTCCCCGGGTTGAGGCGCACCCGCCGCATGAATTTCCTGATTTTGGCGCACCTTATAGCTGCCCCGGATACGCCGGCGCCGGCCACCGGCCGGGCCGGACGGCCGGAGAAAGATGATGAAATGAGGGGAAGGTGCGCCAACATGCTGGATCGGAAAAGCGCGTGCGAAGTGCTGGGATTGCCGGAGGAAGCGACGCGGGAGGAGATCGAGAACCGCTTCGAGCTGCTGGTCAAAAAATACAGGCGACTCGCTCCCGACGAAACGCCTTCCGCGGGAGGACCGCCTTTCTCCAAGATCAACGAAGCGTACCGCATTCTGATCGGCTATGAACCGCTGAAGCCGGAACGGTTCCGCGAACTCAGCCTGAGGGGGAAAATCCGGCACGTGCGGGAGCATTATATGACGGAAATCGCCGTGGGGACGGTCCTGGTGCTGCTGGTGTGCGCTCTGGCCGTCCAGTTGTACGGCATCGCCGAAGCGGTCCGCGCCGTGCCGTGAAAGCCAGCCGGAAGGAGCGGACCGGGCCGGCACAAGCGAGCCGGCCAGGGACCGCCGGGCGCGCCCGATTGAGCCGGCCCGGAGCCGCCGGCTGATTCGGCGATGGGAAAAATCCGAACCGGGTTGCGTTGCGGCGGGGACGCCAGCGCAGGTCAGTGCCGAAGCTGGGGAGGTTCCCGCCGTTCGTCGTCCGGTGACTGTTCCCGCACGGGGGACAGGCCGTCGCTCCGTCCTTCCGCCGGCAGCCGCTCCGTCTCCGCCCACGCCGGCAGACCGCCGCCGTAATAGGCGTCCTGTTCGTACGGCGCCACATATCCGAGCTCCACGCCCAGCGCCCTCGCCACAAAGGGATCCAGCGCGCACAGGTCCGAGCGGTTGATGTGCGACAGGCTTTTTTTGCCGAGGGAGTAGCAGACGAGCTCCATTTCCTTGACCGCCGCCTTCAGAAAGTTGGCCAGCTGCTCGGCGCTGCGGTCCAGATCCAGGCGGTCGGTCATTTTGGCGTTGTACACCACCAGGCTCGTCGGCGGTTCGAAGGGAGCCGTCTTCGCCATCTGGTCGCCGACGAGCGCCATGACCGCGGCCGTGCCGATGTAGACCGCGTCCGCGCCGAGGGCCAGCGCCTTCAGGCAATCGCCCGGCGTGATGAGCCCGCCCGCGGCGATCAGGCTCACCTGGCCGGCCGCGCCGTTGGCGGCGAGATATCGGGCGGCCCTGGAGACGGCGTATATGGTGGGCAGGCCGAGGTCGTCCTCGAGAATGGGCGCCGCCGCGTGCGTGCCGCCTTCCGCGCCGTCGACGGTGATGAAGTCCACTTCCGCCTCCAGGGCGATGTCCAGTTCCCGTTCCAGGTGGTGGGTGGCGGCAATCTTCAGGCCGACGGGAACGCCCGTCTCCTGTTTCAACCGGCGCACCAGCCGGACAAAATCATCCTTCGTGTCGACGCCGGGCAGGCGGGAGTGGATGACCGCGTCCGCGCCTTCCGGCAGGCCGAACACTTCCCGGTACTCGGGTCCGATTTTGTCGGCGGGCGTGCGCTGCGGGCTCGAGCCTTGCGCACCCTGGCCGAGCTGAATTTCGATGGCGTCCAGCCGCTCGTATTTTTCCCGGTCGTTCAGCCATCCGCCGCGGTTGTACTGGCCGATGAGCAGGGCGGCCTCGCTGCGCTCCTCTTCCATGAGCCCCGCTTCGCCCGTGTTGGTGGCGGTGCCGACCCGCGTCGCCGCCCGGGCCAGGGCGAGTTTGGCGGTTTTGCTGAGAGCGCCGCCGAACGACATGCCCGCGATCATGATCGGGATGGCGATGCGCAGGGGCCTGTCCGCCCGCGGGCCGATGGTGACGGCCGTATCGATGGACTCGCTGTCCGGCGTGGGAAACCGGAACAGATGCACGGGATTGAACAGCAGCTTTTCCCAAGGGGAAAAACGCATGTAGCTGCCGAGAGGACGGCCCGGAGGAAGGCCGTTTTTCGTGCGCATGGCGATCTCCGTCAGCTGAACCATTCCGACCTTTCGGGTCGAGGGCACCATTTCGAACAGGTTTTCCGTGTACGGATCCCGCACCAGCCGCTCAATGGCCTTGTCCACCGCTTCGTTGGCGACACTGCGCATAAGGTTGCTGATCATTTTTTTGAACATCGGATTCCACCCGCCGGTTGTTGATCTTGTCCAATCCAATTCAGGCTCCATTGTTCCCCGGGAGCGGGCGGTCCATGCGAATTGGCCGTTGACCCGGCGGTTTGACAAAATTCGAGGTATGCTGTATTGTTTTATACTGGTCGACCAATTTACTTTTATTTACATTCATTACGAGCAAGAAATTGGTGAGGAAAAATATGCCAGCACCTGTAGATTTCCGTTTTGAACCCGTTCAAAAAAATTCCCTGGTGGTCGAACTCACCAAAAGGCTCCTGGACTATATTTTCTCCGGGAGCATCAAGGTGGGCCAAAGGCTTCCCGCGGAACGCCAGCTTGCCGAAGCGCTGGGCGTCGGACGGTCGGCCATTCGCGAAGCGATCAAGGCGTTGACCGTGCTGGGTGTTCTGGAAGTCCGGCAGGGGGATGGCACCTACCTGAAAAGAACCGACTCCACTCTGCTGACCCAGGTTATCGAATGGGGCCTTTTGCTCGGCGAACAATCGACCCTGGACCTGATCGAAGCGCGGAAGGTGATCGAAATCGCCGTCTGCCGGTTTGCCGCCGAGCGGGGAACGGATCAGGAAATCGATGAGTTAAGCCGCATCATGGATCGCATGAAGACCGAACCTTCGAGTTTCATTGAGCATGACGTATCCTTCCATCTGAAGCTGGCTGAAATGTCCCGCAATACGGTGCTGAAGGATGTGCTGTCCAGCATCCAGTCCCTGCTCCGAACCTGGATCAAGCTGGTTATCGAATCGGCGGGCGAGACCGAGTTCTCCTACCGGGATCACCTGGCCGTCTACGAGGCTGTGGCCAGGCGGGATCCCGAAGCGGCGGCTCTGGCCATGCAAAGGCATATGGAAGACGCCACCCAGCGGCTGCTCAAAGTCATTCAGAAAGAAGACGAGAAGAAAAAGAAAACCCGGAAAAAAGTCGGAACGGATGTTTCCTGAAGAGCCCTTCATTTCGTGTCATTTCATGAAACAACCCCGGCGGCAGACCGCCGGGGTTGTTTTGCGTCCCGGTCAGGAACCGAGGACGGTTGCGGCTTCCTGGAAGAATCCGTCCACCGCTTGCTGGACGGTCATGCGGCCGAAGGCCAACTGCTCCAGGTACTTCCGGTAAAGCGTGAAGACTTCCGCCGCCCCCTGCGGACGGTAGTCCGTAGGCGGCAAGTCGGGCGAGATCGTCTCCATGTGCTCGATCGCCTGGATGTCCATGGGATGCAGATCCGGCTTGAGCGCTTCGCGAATCTTCGACGAGCCGGGAATCCCGTTTTCCAGGGCGTAGATTTTCTGCGCTTCGACGTCGTTCACGAACCAGTTGATCAGCTTGGCCGCCTCATCCTTGTACTTCGAGTTCTTGTTGATGACAAAGGAGGGCGCCTGCAGGTTTTCGCCGCTGCGGAATTTCGCGTTGTCCGCGCTCGGCGTGCGCAGCATGGCGATTTCCCTGTCGGTGAGGGAGCGGCTGTAAATTTTGCCGTGGTTGCTCGGCTTGATGTCGATAGCCACGCGCTCTTTCACGAACAGCGAGTTTTCCTGCGGCTGGCCGTAGTGCTCGATGGTGAGCTGCATCGGAGTCGCCAGGCCCTGTTTGCGGAAATCTTCCCAGATGGTCCAGAATTCCACCAAGTCTTCTTTATCGAAGCCGAGGCTCTTGCCGTCGCTGGTCAGGAACGATTTGCCCTTGGTGCGCACGAAGGATTCGATGAAGTGGTCGGAGTCGTAGCTGGCGTCGATGATCGGATAGACGTCCTTCGGCAGTTTTGCCCGCAGTTCTTGCAGATACTTTCCGAATTCGCTGAGCGTGGTAACCTCCGGCAGGTCGAAGCCGGCGTTTTTGATCATGGTTTGGTTAAAGATCAGCGCGATGGACGTGACGCCCTTCGGCAGCGCGTAGAATACGCCGTTCAGCTTGCCCGCGTTGATGACGGCTTCATCCCAGCCGTCCAGGTTGATCAGGCCGCGGTCCACATAGGGTTGCAGCGGTTCCAGAACATCCTTGCTTCCGTACTCGCCGCCGTAGAGCAGCACGTGCAGGCCGAAGATGTCGGGCGCGTTGCCCCCGGCGAGCTGCGTGTTCAGCTTCGGCCAGTAATCGCCGAAGGTGGTCCACTCGCGGACGGTCTTGATGTGGGGGTTTTGCTGCTCATACATGTCGAGGATCGCATCGTACAGTTTCGCCCGGTCGGCGTTACCCCACCAGGAAATCCGCAATTCGATGTTTTGCTGCGAAGAAGGTGACGATCCGCCGGACGGAGCCGCGCTCGGAGACGTGCTGCCGGTTGCGGCCGGGGCCGGGGACGAATCGCCGGACGAGGAAGATTTGCTGCCGCTGCCGCAGGCGGTGAGCACCAGAAGCAGGATGGCCAGCATAAGGATGCCAAACTTTTTCTTGCCTTTTAACATCTTCTTCCCTCCATGGTGTCCGATTTTGGATTTCAGCTCGACAGATTGCCTTCGTAAGCGTTTCGGATGATTTTCTCGATGTCGGATGGACGGGTCCATCTCGGATTGATCAACACGTTGCCGCTGCGCATGGAATCTTCCACCAGCTTGGGGAGCGCTTTCAAATCCACGCCGAGTTCCCGCAAATTCGGGGGAATGTTCAGCGCCCGGTTGAGCTCCGTCACGGCGTGTACGGCGCGCTCCCCCGCTTCGGTCGGAGACAGTCCGTCCACCCGGCAGCCCAGAGCTTCGGCGATGTCTTTCATCTTTTCCGGACAGGCCGGCAAGTTGTACATCATGACGTAGGGCAAAAGCGCTGCGTTGGCGACTCCATGGGGGATGTGGAACACGCCTCCCAGGGTGTGGGAGATGGCGTGTACGTTGCCCAGCCTGGATTGCGAAAACGCCATGCCCGCCATGGCCGAAGCGATCAGCATCTGCTCCCTGCTTTCCAGGTCGTTGCCGACGAAATAGGCTTTCCGGATGTTCCGGCCGATCATGCGGACCGCTTCAATGGCGAGCGCCCTGCTGAACGGCGTGGCCGTTTTGGACGTGTACGATTCGATGGCGTGGGTGAGCGCGTCCATTCCGGTGGCAGCGGTCAGTTCCTGCGGCAGCTTCACGGTGAGCTCCGGGTCGAGCAGCGCCGTCCTGGGAAAAACATACGGGCTGATCACCGCGGCCTTGAAGCTGGTCTGGAGATTGGTGATGATGATCGACGCGGTCACCTCGCTGCCCGAACCCGCCGTGGTGGGGATGACCACCACGGGCAGCCCGGGCTGCGGGATTTTGTTCACCCCCTCGTAATCCAGAATGTGCCCCTTGTTGACGGCCATGATCGCGATGCCTTTGGCCGTGTCAATGCTGCTCCCACCTCCCAGGGCGAGAATATGGTCATGCGGCTGCCGTCTGAGTTGTTCGAGCCCCTCCATTACGCTCTCGGCACTGGGGTCGGGGACGGTTTTGTCGAAGATGTCGTATTTCAGCCCGTGCTCCTCGAGCGAACGCAGGACGGGGTCCAGCAGGCCGGCGTTGCGAATGCCTTGGTCGGTCACGACGAAGACGCTTCTGGCCTCGTGGTTTTTCAGGAACTCGCCGGCCCGCCCGGCAATGCCCGCGCCGCATTCCACAACCGTGGGAATCGAATGGCGGTAATGCATGGTCAAAACCATCCCTTTTTCGGTCAGCTCACTTGCTCCGCTTCCTTCAGCGCTTCGATCAGGCGCCTGGAAGCGTCGTCCATGTGAAGCTGCATCGCTTTCGCCGCTCCGTCGGGATCCCTTCTGGCCACGGCCTCGTAGATGGCCAGGTGGTCCAGGTAGGAGAACGCGGTCTCTCCGGCTTTTTCGATGACGCACTTGATCCAGGTGTGCAGCAGGTTGCGGATGCTGGAGAGCATGTTTTTGAGCACGGAGTTTTTGGCCATGTCGTACAGCTTCAAATGGAACTGGACGTCGGCGTCCACGAAGTCGGTCAGGCTGTCTTGCCTCATGCGTTCCAGGATTTCCTTCAGTTCCGCAAGTTCGTTCCCTTCCCATCGCTGGGCGGCAAGACGCGCAATGGACACTTCGAGGAGCATCCGGGTTTCCACCAGATCCATCGTGTTTTTCTCGCCCAGAAGGAGTCCCCATTCGATGCTTTGGGTAAGCAGGGAGGAACTCGTGTCTTTGACATAGGTGCCGTTGCCCTGCCGTACTTCAAGGATGCCGAGGACCATGAGCGCCTTGATGGCTTCCCGGATCGCCGACCGTCCGACGCCAAGGGCTTCGGAGAGCTGGCGTTCCGCGGGAATCTTGTCCCCCGGACGGACGTTCCCCGAGAAAATGTAATCCAAAAGGCGTTTGGTCAGCTCGACGACCAGGGAATGGGTTTCAACGGGTTCGAATTTGTAGCCGGAAATCTCCAAGGCGTTCTTCTCCTTAAGCGATGGCGGGTGAGCGAACTACCGGTTCAGCCGGTCCAGCGTTTCGTCGGGCTCGAAGCCGAGCGCCTCGTAATGCTGGGCGCGGACTTTCATGTCGGCCTCCAGGATGGCCTTGGCGAACATCAGCACTTCCTCGGCCCGATCCCGCGGGATGACCAGAACGCCGTCATCGTCAGCGCATACGATGTCGCCGGGGCGTACCGTCACGCCCGCGCACTGGACCGGGATGTTGACGCCGCCGTACACCATGCGCCCGGACACATGCCGGTAGGTGCGCTTCGTGCAGAAGACATTGGCTCCCTGCTTGTTGCACTCGTAGGAGTCGCGGCAACCGCCGTCCACCACGCTGCCGACCACGCCCTTGAGTTGGAAAGCCATTGTGTTTTCGGAACCGAGCACGCCGCCCGGATAACCGCCCATGTCGATGACGAGGACCTTGTCGGTCATGTCTTCCTGCTTGAGAATCCGGGCGAAGGTGTAGGTGTCGGCGCACCAATCGCTGTTCATCTTCATGTACTCCTCCACCGTCTTGCACTCGTGGAACGTGTGCTGCGCGGGAAGGAGCTTCACGGTCCAGGCGAATCCCGCGAAGGAGATGCCGGGGCGGAGCGGCCGCATTTCCGGCGACATGGTTCCCACGTCCACCAGGCCGAGGGCGTCCATGCCGTCGGACAGGTCGGCCAGCCGGCATTTGCGGATCTCGCGGATGAGTTCTTGGTCAGTCATGGGCATGATGGGTTCCCTCCAAGGTTAAAGTTGGATAAAAGATAGGTTTTGAAAACGAGACTCGCCGCATGCGGCTTACGACTTGCGGGTCAGGTAGACGACGCCGTGCTCGTCTTTCACCCGATGGATGCCAGGATCCTTGATTTCAGCCAGAATGATTTCCCCCAGGAACAGCATTTCAGTGCCTTCTTCCAGGTGTCCTACATAGGTGCCTTTCGAGTCCTGGGCGACGATGTGCAGGTGGGGATCGCCGTCGATCACGTTCCCCGACAGGGAACCGAGCTCAATCGGGCCGTTGCCTTCCACCGTGATGAATTTGTCGTTGGAAGTCGGTCCCGTGCTGGTGGGCAGATGGTACACCAGCTTTCGCATTGAGCCCACCGCTCCGAACAGCACCGCGTTTTTGATGCCTTCCTTCGCCAGGAGATCCCGGATGCTTTCCAGCAGCAGGTCTCCCCGCTTCAGATGGATGATCAACGCCCTGCCGAAACCTTCGCCCGTGAACAGTGTCGCCATTTGATGCATCCCCCTTCGCTCGTGCGATATCGCGTGATTTTGGACTTTAAGTCAGGACATGAAGTTGATGCTGAATCCGCCGTCCACCACCAGCGTCTGCCCGGTGATGAAGCTGTCGGCGCTGGCGAGCGCCCAGACCGCGTCGGCCACGTCTTCCGCCATGGCGGCCCTGCCGAGCAGCGTTCCTTTCGCAAAATTGGTCACGTGGTGTTCCTGGCCTTCCACCCAGCGGGTGACCACCACGCCGGGCGCCACGTTGTTCACCCGGACATGGGGCGCCAGCACCCGCGCGAACGAGCGGGTGATGTTGATCGCCGCCGCCTTGGAGGCGGCATAGGCCAGACAGCTCCCCGTTCCGGTAAAACCCGCAATCGATGTGATGTTGACAATGCTTCCCCGGGTGCGGATCAGCTCCTTCGAACAGGCTCGGCTGGTGAAAAAGACGCCCTTCACGTTCACGGCCAGGATGCGGTCCCAAATGTCTTCCGTCAATCCTTCCAGATCGGCCAGCGGCACGAACGAGGTGTGGCCCGCGCTGTTGACCAGCACGTCGATGCGGCCGAACGCGCGCAGCGCCTCGTCGACCATCCGGCGCACCTGGTCGTCGCTGGAGACATCCGTCCGGCAGAGGATTCCCTTCACCCCCTTTTTCTCCACCTCGTGAAGGGTGTCTTCCGCTTCCGCCTGCGATTTGGAGTAGTTGATGACGATGTTGGCCCCGCCTTGCGCTAACTTCAGCGCAACCGCCCGGCCGATACCGGTGGCTCCGCCGGTGATCAGAGCAGTTTTGCCTTCCAGATCCATTCCAGTCAGTCTCCTTGTGTATCGAAATTTTTGCAGCTCTGCATCGGTGTCAGCCTTTGAGGCCGGACGTTGCGATCCCCTCGATCAGCCAGCGCTGGAAGAAAAGGAAGATGGCGAAAATCGGGATCAGCGACAGGATGGACATGGCAAACAGCGAACCCATGGAGGATTGTCCCATGGAGTCCATGAACGACCGCAAAGCCAGCGCGACGGTAAGTTTCCGCGGATCGCTGATGTAGATCAGCTGGCTGAAGAAGTCGTTCCACGTCCAGATGAAGGTGAAGATCGTCGTCGTCACGAGCGCCGGAATGACAAGCGGCAGAATGATCCTGGCGAATATCTGCGCGTGCCCGCATCCGTCGACCTTCGCCGCCTGGTCCAATTCGACCGGCAGACCCCGGATGAACTGCACCATCAGGAAGATGAAAAACGCGTCATGTGCCAGGAACTTTGGCGCGATCAGGGGCATGTACGTATCCACCCAGTCCAGGCTGTTGAACAAAAGGTACTGGGGAATGAGCACCACATGGTGCGGCAGGAGCAGCGACGCGAACATGAGCGCGAACCAGAAGCTGCGGCCCTTGAAGCGTATCCGCGCAAACGCGTACGCGGCCATGGAACAGGTCAGCAGGTTGCCCAGGATGCTAAACAGAACGATGATGAACGAGTTTTTGAAAAAGACCGCGAAGGAAATGTTCGAAATGCCCCGCCAGCCGTTCACGTAATTTTCCAGCGTGAAGGTGGACGGCCACAAGCCCATTTCACGAAAAATCAGATTTTGAGGCTTGAATGAGCTGGACAGCATCCAGATCAGCGGGTACAGCATGACGAAGGCGAAGACGATCGCTATAACGGTTTTGGTGTAAGCGTTGCGCTTACGGATGTTGGCGCTGGTCACGTCGTTCCCCTCAACTTTCGTAATGGACCCATTTTCGAGACGACAGGAACAACAGCCAGACAAACACGCCACAGATGACGAGAAGCACCCAAGCCAAGGCGGAGGCGTAGCCCATGCGGAATTCGGTGAACGCCTTGATGTACAGGTAGAGCGTGTAGAACAGGGTGGAGTCCATCGCTCCGCCTTGCCCGCCGCCTACGATATATGCCGGCGTGAACGCCTGGAACGCGTTGATAACCTGCATGATCAGGTTGAACAGGATGATCGGCGTAATCGACGGCAGCGTGATGCGGAAAAACCGCGAGAAGACGCTGGCTCCGTCGATGGAGGCGGCTTCATACAGCTCCGCCGGAATCTGCCGCAGGCCCGCCAGGAAAATGATCATCGGCGATCCGAACTGCCAGACGAGCAGCAGTATCAGAGTATACAGCGCGGTGGAAGGATCCCCCACCCAGCTCCTGGGCTCCAGCCCGAATTTGGTGAGGAAATCGTTGATGATGCCTTCATAGCCGAACACCTGCCGCCACAGGATGGCCACCGCGACGCTGGGCCCGAGGATGGAAGGGATATAGTAGATGGCCCGGAACAGGCTCAGTCCCTTCATGCCGCGGTTCATGAAAAGCGCCAGGGAGAACGCGGTGATGAGCTGCAGCGGAACACCCAGGAACACATAGGTCAGGGTGACCTTCAGCGCTGTCACGAACCGCGGGTCCGATCCCATGCGCTGGTAGTTCTCAAACCCGGTCCAGTTGGGCGACTCAAGCATGGTGTAGTCCGTCATGGACAGGTAAAGGGAAACCGCCATCGGACCCAGGCTGAGCACCAAGAGTCCGATGAACCAGGGACTGAGGAACAGATAGGCGGAGATGTTTTCCCGGAAGGCTGTCCGGTTCAAGGGCGGTGTTCAACTCCTTCGGAGAGGTTTTCGGACTTTGCAGACTTTTCGAACTTCGCAAACATCCGTCTTGCCAACCGAGCGCTCAACACATTAACATATTGATAGGTTGAATGGTTGACCACTCGACATCATTTTATGGGGGGACGGGCGGGGATGTCAAGTATGCGTTTTCATTTTTGTTTAAATTTTTGACCGGCCGTCGTCCGGCACATGGCGGTTCATAACAAGGATGAAAGGATGATTCCGTCGTGGGGGAAGCGCAGCGTGAGGCACACAAGGTCGTCATGCTGAACCCCGCGGACAGCGTGGCCGTCGCGCTCACGAACATTTCGGCGGGCACGCGCGTCCGCGTGGCTTGCGGGGAGACGGTGTTTGAAGTGGAACTGGCCGATCCGGTGGAATTCGGCCACAAGTTTGCGGTAAAGCCCATTGCCGCCGGGGAGCACGTGATCAAGTACGGCGAAGTGATCGGCCGCGCCGTGACGGTCATCCGGCCGGGCCAGCATGTGCATGTCCACAACATTGAAGGTATCAGGGGCAGGGGGGATCAGCTTGGAACGGGAGCTTGAAACGCGGTTTTGGGGATACCGTCGGCCGGACGGTCGGATCGGCGTGCGCAATCACGTGCTCATTCTGCCCACGATCACCTGCGCGGCGCAGGCGGCGCACCAGATCACGCAACTGGTGTCGGGAACGGTCTCATTCATTCACCAGCACGGCTGCGCCCAGGTGGGCGTGGACTATGAACAGACTTTTCGCACGTACGCAGGATTGGGCACCAATCCCAACGTCTACGGCGTCGTGGTGATGGGGCTGGGCTGCGAAACCCATCAGGCCCGGCGCGTGGCCGATGAAATCGCCAAAAGCGGCAAGCCGGTGGAAGTGGTGTCCATCCAGGATCACGGCGGTACGCTGATGGCCATCGCCCAGGGGGCCCGAATCGCGGCGTCCATGGTGGCGGACGCTTCCCGCCTGATTCGGGAGCCGGCTTCCGTCACGGAGCTAGTCGTGGGCACAGAGTGCGGCGGGTCGGACGCCTGCTCTGGCATTTCGGCCAATCCGGCCGTCGGCTGGGTCAGCGACCGGGTGGTGGACGCCGGCGGCACGTCCATTCTGGCGGAAACCACCGAGCTCATCGGCGCGGAGCATCTGCTGGCGAATCGGGCGGTGAGCGATCGGGTGGCCAAGCGGGTCTACGAGGTCATCCAGGCGATGGAGAACCGCGCCTTCATGATGGGGGTGGACATCCGCACGGGCAACCCGAGCCCGGGCAACATCCGCGGCGGACTCAGCACGCTGGAGGAAAAGTCGCTGGGCGCCGCGGCCAAGGCGGGCACCCGGCCGCTGCAGGAAGTGATCGATTACGCCCAGCGGCCAAGCGCAAAAGGGCTGGTCTGGATGGACACGCCCGGGCATGACATCGAGCAGCTGACCGGCATGGTGGCCGGCGGGGCGCAGGTCGTCCTGTTCACCAGCGGCAGGGGGACGCCCACCGGTTCGCCCATCGCCCCGGTGATCAAAATCGCGACAAATTCGCTCATTTACGAGCGGATGGGAGACAACATGGACTTCAACGCGGGCACCGTGATCGAGGGCACCGAGACCATCGAGGAAGTCGGAACCCGACTGTACGAGGAGCTGCTGGCGGTCTGTTCCGGGAAGCTCACGCGGTCGGAGATTCTGAAGCAGCACGATTTCGGCCTTTGGCGGATCGGACCGACGTTTTGAGAGGGTATATATTCGCAAAACCCGGGCGCGGCGCATACCTTATGGAGGGACGAATGCCGATTGTGACGCTCCCGGTTTTTTTTTATGATGGATTCAACCATCGGCATCGGCGGCATGAACGGCAACGGCGGTTTGTATAAATAGAATGATAGAAAAATCGGGAGCAAGGGGTTGCCGCCGTGTCCATCCCAACGAAACCCAGGGTGTTTGTCGGGTGTTCCGCGGAAGCCGTCCGGTACGCCCGCGCCGTGCACGATCATCTCGCCCCGTATGCCAAGGTGCGTTCGTGGAACGCGGGGGTGTTCGCGCCGGGCGATTATCCCATGGAATCGCTGGAAAAGTGTCTGGACATGAGCGATTTCGCCGTGTTCATCTTCGCCCCGGACGACGTGGTGCTGATGCGCGGGAAGTACTATTTCCAGCCTCGGGACAATACGCTGTTTGAGATGGGACTGTTCTGGGGAAGGCTGCGCCGCGGGCGGGTGTTCTGCCTGGTACCCGAACGGGTTCGGGAGCGCAACGATCTGGTGCCGGGGGAAAAGGTGGGCGAATTCCGCCTGCTGTCGGACCTGCAGGGCCTCACGGTGCTGCGATACGACCCGGAGGCCGCGGACGAGGAGGGCAACTTTGCGGCGGCGGTGGACGCGGCCTGCGGCGGAATCATCGACGTGATCCAGAAGAAAGGGCTGTTCGTCGATCCGCGCCGCGCCCTGGAAGACCTGAAGGCGGTGCTGGCCCGCAGAACGGCGTTGCTTCGCTTCCTGTGGGAATATATCCGCAGCGTCACCGTCAAAGACGAAGAGGAAAAGCGCGAGGCCGTCTGCGAGGCGGTCCGCAATTCGCTGCTCGTGCCCCCGTCGTGCCGCGTGACCGGCGCGGCGCTCTGGCAAAGGCTGCCCACCGGCCACATCGTCCAGACCGCCGGCAACGTCGGGAAGGGGCGGGACATCGACCCCTCCGGGGAGGACGGGCAGAAGAGACCGAGCCTGGTCGCGGACACACTGGAAAAAGGCGAATGGAACTTCTACGAACGGCGGGAAATCGGCATGCTGTACGTGCTTTGCTACCCGCTGGACGGGGAGCTGGCCCTGACCGTGCACCTGTCCGCCGACGAGGCCGTGCCGGATGACTTGCTGTACGATCTGGTGCGGCAGAACGAAGAGCTTTTGCATACCATCCTTCATCTGCTGGGAGGTACCGCATGAGCCGAATGAAAACCTGGCGCGTTCGTCCCCTGCCGGGGACGATCCTCGTCCGCCGCGACGCCGTCAAGGGCGTCCATCCCGTCCGCCCGTCCGGCACGCCCGCCGGACCGCGGACGGGAGGAGGCGGGCCGGTCTTCATCGGTCCGACTCCGGAAGGCGACAAGGAGTTTGTAAAGATCGTCGCCGGCAAGGTAGGACGCCGGAAACCGTGGTTCATCTGAAGCTGAAGCGTCCGGCGCGCAAAAAACCCGGGGAGCATCTCTCCCCGGGTTTGTCATTTTTTCGTGCTTTCTCTTCGTCAAATTCGTCAGGAACCCATTTCGGCCAGCCAGTTGGTCAGATTGATGATCTCTTCGTCGGACAGTCGTCCGCCAAACGCCGGCATGTTGCCTTTGCCCTTCGTAATGACCTGGTAAATTTGCTCCCGGCTGAGCGACGATCCGACGGCGTTGAGCGCCGGACCGAAGCCGCCCTGCAGCTGGTCGCCGTGGCAGCTCAGACAGTTGGATTTGTACGCCGCTTCCGCCATTCCCACATCCGCGGGCTGGACCGGCACCTCGAACGCGGGCCCTTCCGGTTCGTGCGCGGCCTCTTCCTTGGGAGGCATGGCCCAAATCAGCAAACTGACGCCGACCAGACAAGCCACACAAATGAGCCCTGCCATAAACCACTTGTGCATGATCCGTTCTTCCTCCCGTTGCGATTGTTACACGTTCAGCTTTTCCCGCGTCGTCCACAGACCGGCGGAAGGTGTGCTGATGAAGTAGATTTCCTCGCCGTCCGCAAGACGGTTGAAGCCGTTTTTCAGCCGGTCCACCGGATAGCGCTCCATCGCTTCTTCCAGGCTCATGTACCCGAAATGGACGGATTCGATTTCCTCTTTGGACAGGTGGCCGGGCGCGTAGGTGATGCGGAATCTTCCTTCCGACGAACCGTGGATAAGGTGGGCCGTGGCATGGGTCAGATCCTGCAGCTCCTCGTTTTTCCGCCAGGCTTCCAGGATGCGGGGCGTACCGGCGTATCCGTACTTGCGGATGATCCGGTCGACCTCATCCTGCTCCCCGAACCGCTTCAGGCCCGGGGCGATGATGATCAGCTCCCCGCCGTCGGCCATCGCCTTGCGGGTGCGGTAGACCGCCTTGTTGGCCACCCACGTGCTGAAAAACTCGTCGCCCTGCATGTAGGCCACCACTTTTTTGAGCGGCGGCACGATTTCGATGTTTTCTTTGCCCGACTGCCGGGCAGCCTGCAGATAGGTGTCCAGGTCGTTCCCGCAGTAGAACCCGCTGTGAACCAGCCTGCCTTCCTCATTGTACTTCATGACGACCTGAATATACACATCCGGCAAGTGGTCCAGGAATTCGGATTCCGCCTTGTTGAAGCAATGCCTGACCGGCGTCACCAGGTTGCCCAGGTTGTTCTCGATGCCGTAGCAGGCGGAGGCCATGTGGGAGGCGCAGATCGTGTCCTTGCCGCCCAGGCCGATGAAATAGTTTTTGTTGTGGTTGGCGAAACCGAGCACCTCGTGGGGCACCACGTGTCCGATGTTGACGATGATGTCCCACGGTTCCTCCAGGACGGTGCGGTTCAGGCTGATCGGGATGTTCCAGTCGGCGGCGCCATGGGTGACCGCTTTCACGTAATCCGCGGGGATGACGCCGATGTTTTTGCAGCCGTTTTTCCAGTCGTGGACGAGAATGCGCTCTTCCGGCACGTCGCCGAACATCCAGCGGTTCTGCTCCGGCGTGTGCGGGACGTGCTGCCCCAGCGTGGGGATGAGGTAAACATCCGCTCCGGCGTCGGTGAAGAAGTGGTACAAGATGTTGGTGATCCATCCCGCGCCGGAATGGGCCCGCGTGATGTCGGGCGGAAGCAACAGCACCCTGCGCGGCTTGGCGGAGATGCGTTTCAGGCATTCATCGCCCGCGCGCCGGGTCAGCTCCTCCATGCGGGACCGCGGAATTTCCGTCGCACGCTCGAAAAACCACGACATATCGATCTTCTCCTTTTGTAACAAATGATTTTCGTTTGCGCAAGGACGTCCCGAAAAAGTCACGATTTGTTCAAAACCTTGGAAGAACTCCTCCATGGACGAGTATACATTTGGATGTGCGCTCGCACAATGGCGGGAGATGACATGGGGTGTGAAAAAAATGACAAGAGGCGGCGGGGAGCCGGCCGAAAACGGCAATCGGCGTCCTCCGCTGCCCCATTGCGCTTTGGGTCTGCGGGTTACCGGGCGCTGGTTTCCTGCATCATGTAGAACACGAAATCCGTCGGCACCCCGGGGTGGCCGAGCTGCCGCAGCATGGCGGTGATGTTGCCGCGGTGGTACGTGCCGTGGTTGACGACGTGCCGGATGATATCGATGTGACGGGCGTGCAAGGTGCCGAATTGGGGGTGCGGGTAGGCGGATACGGCCTCCGCGTCGGCGGCGTCCAGGAACGTTCTGTATTGATCGGAAAGGTCGCGGAATTTTTCTTCCAGCTGACGGAGGTCCATACTGCGGGTTTCCTCCAGGATGCGCCGGCTGCTCGGGACGGCGTCCGCGATCCTGCCCTGCATCCCCAGAAGCCAGAGGTTGTCGATCCGATAAATATGCACCAGCGTGTCGAAAATGGTCGGAAACACACTTTGGATTTCCCGGCGCGGGATGTCTTCCGGCAGCTCCTCCAGGCGCCGGAACACCCGATCGTTCGCCCAGACGTGGTATTCGAGCAGGCGGAAAGCTTCCTCTTTCGCATTCATGGCCACGGGAACACCTTCCTTATTTTTTTTGTTCATTATAAGACAAGTTCCCTGACAGGGGTGGTCAGGGAACTTGGGCGAGGTCGGCGGGGCCGTGGTTTGTTGGCGGCGCCGGGGGGAGCCGGCGGCCGGGTGCCGCTGATGGAACCGGACCGCCGGACAGCGTCCGCGCGTTTCCGCCCCGGCGGCTGGTCAGCCGCGGTGGTGTTCCGCCAGCTCCACCGCGATGTCCGCCAGCCGCTGCCGCAGGAGAGCCGGTTCCAGGACGCGGATTGATTTCCCATAGGACAGAAGGAAGTAGGGAGCATAGTTGCGGATCGCCGTTTCGTCGAGCCGGAACCACGCATCGCCGCCGGAGCGCTCCACCAGCACATGCGCGAAGTACCAATGTCCGCACAGGTCGGCTACGGCCTCTTCCCTTCCCCGGATGTGCACCGTTACGGTTTGTTCGTCGTGCGGATCGGGCAGGATCCCCTTCATGAAAAATTCCCGGGCGGAAAACCCTTCCGGCCGGGTGAAGGTCCCCTCCGTCCGGGCGGCTTCCGTCATCCGGTCCGCGCGGAAACTGCGGATTTCGCCGCGGAGGTGGCACCAGCCGACCACGTACCAGCGGTTTTTCCAGTAGACAAGCCCGTAAGGATCAAGGTGACGGGCCTGCGGTTCAGCGGCCGAATGCTTCCGGTACACAACCCGCAGGGTGCGGCTTTCCGCCACCGCCGCCTCCAGCTCCCGGATCAGGGGCGACTGTTCGCCGCCGGCGGAGGACAGGATGACGTCCAGTCCGTCCACGTGGCGGCGATAGGCGTCTTCCCCGGCGAAGCGGCGCAGTTTGGCGACGGCCCGGTCAAGGGCGTCCCCATGCGGGTAGCCGGCTTCCCGGGCGAAGGTGGCCGCGTGGAGCAGCGCTTTTTGCTCGTCACGGTCAAAGATGAGCGGCACCTGGCCAAAGGATTCCGGCAGGCGGTATCCGCCCCCGTGGCCCGGCTCGGCCAGCACCGGGACGCCGCTGGCGCACAGCGCGTCGATGTACCGGTAAACGGTCCGCTCGCTGATTTCCAGGGCGTCGGCCAGCTGCCGCGCGGTCATCGGCTTTCCGGAGCGGAGCATCCACAGGATGGAAAGGAGGTTGTCGGCTTTGGACATGGACAGGCCGATCCTTTCGGCGTATGGTTTGTACCATATTTTAACCTTGCCAGGGGAGGACTGGAAAGGACGTGCCGTCGGACCCGCCGGACGGAACTCCTTCAAACGGACCCCCGCCGGACGGAACCCGCGGAAGGAACCCGCCGGATGGAACTCGCGGAAGGAACTTGCCGGATGGAACTCGCGGAAGGAACTTGCCGGACGGAACCCGCGGAAGGAACCCGCCGGATGGAACTCGCGGAAGGAACTTGCCGGATGGAACCCCCGCTGGACGGAGCCCCGACGGACGAACCCCCTTGGACTCCGCCGGGCGGAACGGAATAAATGCAAAAGTGCATTAATTTTTCCCTGAAAACGGATTTCCTGGTTAATTTAATGCATTTTTGCATTTATTCCGCCCAAAACGCTTTGAAAACGAAAAAATAAGTGCATTTTTGCATTAATGTCCGATCGGATCCACCAACCGCCACTATGCGTTGCCGGGCATCGCCCCGGCATGGACGGAAGGCTGTCCCGGACCCCGACCCGGGTCCAGGTCCAAAAACATGCGCGGGTCCGTTTTGCGGGAATGCTCCCGCGTTTACAATGAGGGTGAAAAGTTCGAGAAGGCGGAAACGGGGTGAGCGTGTTGGAAGGGAAAAAGCTGGGTGCACTGCTGCTCATATTGCTCGGCGGACTGATCATCGCCGGCAAGCTGGGCTTCCTGTCTTCCCTCATGGGGATTCTGGTTCCGATTCTGATCATCCTGCTGGGCGTTGTGGCCTGGCGCAACGGCAACCGCGCAGCGGGCGCCGTGGTCATGGCGATCGGCGGCTTCATGCTGCTGGGCAAACTTTGGAGCCTGCTCGTGTGGATCGCCGCCATCGCGGCGATTGTGGTCGGCATCTCCTGGCTGCGGGGAAAATCGGCACCGCGCTGGTGAGGAACGGGATGCGGCAGTGGATGCGGCAGTGAAGGAAGATCCATAATTTGAACACGGCAACGGGGGAGGAATGAAAAGCATGAGCGTAATGAAACGCGTCCGCGACATGACCATCGCCACACTGAACGACCGGCTGGAACGCGCGGAAGATCCGGTTCGCCTGATCGACCAGTTCCTGTGGGCCACGCATCAGGAAATCGTGCAGGGCGAACAGCTGCAGCGGCAGTACGCCGCCCATGTGGACCACCTGCGGGCGCAGTGGAAGGACGCGGAAGCGTGGAAGGAGCGCCGGGAACAGCAGGCGATGACCGCGCTGCAAGCCGGCGAGGAACACGCCGCTAGGCTCGCGCTGCAGGACAAACTGGCCCACGAGGAACGGGCCGCCCGATATCGCGAGCTTTACGATCAGGCCAGCCGCGAATTGACGGAGCTGGAACAGCTGCTTGCGGAACTGCGCGACGAATACCGTCAGGCTTACGACAAACGGCAATATTATCTGGCGCGCATGGAATCCCTCCGGCTCCAGCAGCGGCTGAACGCCCGGTTCGGCACCGGCGCGTCCGATCCGCACGAGCTGTTCCGCAACATCGACGACCGGATCACCGACATGGAGCTCGAGGCCCGCAGCTTGCGGGAAGTCCGCCGCATGGGACAGGAGATGGTCTACCGCGCTGGCACCGTGCTGCAGGATGCGCTGGAGCAGGAATTGCAGAGACTGAAGAGAAAATTAGAGCAGGGAGGCTGAGGCGATGCGAAGGCTATACCGATCGAGGCAAGACAAGATGCTGTTCGGCGTATGCGGCGGATTGGCACAGTACTTCGGCGTGGAATCGACGATGCTGCGCATCCTGTTGCTGATCGTCGCGGTGTTCTCGGCCGGGTCCGTCATCATGGTGTATCTCATCGCCGCCCTGGTCATCCCCCGGGAACCCTATACCGGTCCGAGCGTCGGCTACTACGGATCGGGCGGCTATCCGGGTTCCGGCTGGGGCCAAGCGGGTCCGCCTCCCCATGCGGGCACTCCGCATTCCAACGGGGCGCGGCCTGAAGGATGGAACGGTCAAGGCGCGTGGAACCCGCTTTCCGGCACCGGATACGGCGCGGGGTCCGGCGGTCCGGGCCAGACGCCTCCGGGAGCGGGCAATCCCATCGACGCCATGATGGAAGACATCGAAAAAAAAGCGCTGAAACGGGAAATCGAAGAGCTGAAGGCGCGTTTGGCCAAATTTGAAAATCAGATGAAGAAAGGGGAATAAACGATGGGTGTGTTTCAACGGGTGAAAGATCTGACGAGGGCTTCGATCCATGACCTGCTGGACAAACTGGAAGATCCGGTAGTCATGCTCAACCAATACCTGCGCGACATGGAAAAGGAAATCCGCGATGCGGAAGTGACAGTGGCCCGGCAGATGGCGGCCGAGCGCCGGCTGAAGCAGCGCCTGGACGACGCCGTCCGGCTGAGCGCGGAACGCGAAATGCAGGCCGAGCAAAGCCTGCGCGCCGGCAACGAACCGCTGGCCCGCAAACTCCTGGAGGAAAAAGTTTACTATGATCAGCAAATCGCCGATCTGACGACGCTGCACGATCAAGCCAGCGCCCAGGTGAGCGAGCTGCAGGCGCAGCTGCACGAAATGAAGGAGGAGTATTACAAGCTGCGCAACCGGCGCAACGAGCTGGTGGCCCGCGCGCAAATGGCGAAGGCACGCAAGCAGCTGGCCCAGATCAGCTCGGTGCACACCATCGAGAGCGGCCGCGCTTCGGCGGGATTCCAGCGGATGGAGGAGAAGATCCTGCAGATGGAAGCGGAAGCGGACGTGGCGCGGCTCACCGCCGGCACGCCGCTGACGGTGCGGCCCATGGACGTGAACCCGGAACGGCAGTTCCGCGTGGAGCAGGAACTGGCCGCGCTGAAAAGCCGGATCGCTCCCGTCCCGCCGCAAAACAACGAGTAACCGTGCCTGCGGTCCATCGGCAATTGACGATGACCGTGCGCCAGCCATAACGGTTCACCGCCGTTATGGCTTTTGCGCTGACCGGCGGGATTCGGTCATTCCAACGCACGAGGAGGTACGGCGCCCATGGTTCTGTCCCGCAACGCCATCCTGATTGCCGCAGCCGCGCTGTACCTTGTGCTCGGCTTTACGGCGGGCTTCATGACGGCCAACGCGGCGTTGGTGTTCGCCCTGGGCATCGAGCTGTTCCGCCGCGGGCGGAGCCAGGTGGGCATCGTGCTCATGGCGGGCGGCGCGCTGGTCATTCTCATCCGGCATTTTGCGCTGTTTTTCGCCCTTGTGATCCTCGCGGTGGCGGTGTTTCTGGTCAAAGCCCGCCGCGCGCCCCCGGCTCCGGGCAGGATTTCGGGGCGGCACGGCTTCCATCTGACGATGCGCCGGGAGGAGCATAACTGGGTTCTGCAGTCGTTTTCCTCCTGGCATCTGGTCGGCGACGTTCGCCTGGACTTGACCCGGGCGGTGCCGGAGGAACCGGAGACAATCATCGTGCTGCAAGGCCTGCTGGGGGATGTCCACTTGCTGGTGCCGGAAGACTGGGGCCTGTGGATCGAAGCGTCAGTGCCCGTCGGCAGGATCAAGTGGCAGCACGCTTCGGACGACACCGGAGTCAACCGTCTCGTGTGGCGCACGCCGGACTACGAGAACAAGCGGTTCCGGCTCCGTTTGCAGCTTTTCTATCTGGTCGGGGACGTGAAAATCATGCCGGGTTGACCCGGGCGGACGGCGGGGAGGACGGCCCTTGGATCCGAAGGAAACTTACAACCTCAGGCACAACCTCCTGTGGCGGCACATGGGGGAATCGGTCATCTACTCGCTGCTTGCCGGCGGCGCTTTCGTCTACCTGTTGTTCAGTTACGGCCTGGCGACGCGCGCGGCGAGCTGGACGGACTATCTGTTGTTCGGGGTGTCGGCCTGCGGCGTGGCGGTCATCGGGGGACTGGCTTTCGGCTTTTTGCGCGGGTACCGGATTCGCGGCAGGCTGGAGGACCTTGCGGAAGCCATGCGCCAGCTGGAAACGGGCAATCTCGGCCCGCCCCTGCCGGAGATGGGCGACGATGAGATCGGCCGGCTGGCCCGGCAACTGGAGCGGCTTCGCCGCAAGTGGGGGGACCAGGTGACGTCGCTGCAGCGCCTGACCGCGAGCCTGGCGGACATGGAAACGCGGGCGCGGATGAACGCGGCTCTGGAGGAGCGGCAGCGGCTCGCCCGCGAGCTGCACGACTCGGTGAGCCAGCAGCTGTTCGCCATTTCCATGACGGCGACGGCGGTGCGGCGCACGCTGGACCAGGACTTTGAGCGCGCCCGCCGGCAGGTGGAGCTGATCGAAGAGATGGCGGCGGCCGCACAGTCCGAGATGCGGGCGCTGCTGCTGCACCTGAGGCCCGTACAGCTGGCGGGCAAGCCGCTGGCTTTGGCCGTGCGGGAGCTCGTGGAGGAAATGCGGGCGAAGGTGCCGATGGAAATCGTGCTGCAGATCGACGAGGATCTGCCGCTCAACCGCGGCGTGGAAAACCACCTGTTCCGGCTCGTGCAGGAAGCGATGTCGAACACGTTCCGCCACGCCAGGGCGAGCCGGATGGAAATTTCCCTCAGGCGGCGGAGCGACGCCGTGCAATTGTTGGTGCAGGACAACGGCGTCGGCTTCGATCCCCAGGACAAGCGGCAGACATCGTACGGACTGACCAACATGGAAGAGCGGGCGAGCGAGCTGGGCGGTTCGCTGCGGATCACCAGCGCGCCGGGCAAAGGAACGCGGGTCGACATCCGGATTCCGCTGGTGAGAGGGGAAACGCAGGCTGTACAGGCTGCAGGCGGAGAGACGGCGGAGGAGACGCCGGCAAAGACGGGAGTGGCAGAGACAAAAGCGATCGGAGCGGAAAACCCGGATGGCGCGGAGAATGCATTGGAGACGGGAGATTCGGCGGTTGACGCGGAAAACCCGGATGGTGCGGAAAGCGCGAAGGACGCGAGCGGCGTGAAGGATGCGGTTGACCTGAGGGAAGCCGTGGACATGGATGGCGCAAAATGGGCAGCTAATCCGGATGCGGCAGACGGGGCAATGGATCCAGATGCGGCAGACGGGGCGATGGAACCGGATGCCGGAGACGGGGCGGCTGGCCCGGGTGCCGCAGGCAGGGCAGATGAAGCGAATGGCGGCAGGACGCCGCGCGAAGGAGGCTGAAGCGGTCGTGTCGGAGCGCCCGATCACCGTGCTGATCATCGACGATCATGAAATGGTGCGCATCGGCCTCGCCGCCGTGCTGAACACGGAGGAGGACATCGAGGTCGTGGGCGAGGCGGAGAACGGGGAAACCGGGCTTCGCCTGGCGAGGGAGTACAGACCGGACGTCGTGCTCATGGATCTCGTCATGGAGGGGATGGACGGCGTCGAGACGACGCGCTGCATCATGGAGGAGCTGCCGGATTGCCGGATCATCGTCCTGACCAGCTATCTGGACGACGACAAGGTCTATCCGGTGCTCGAAGCCGGGGCGTTCAGCTATTTGCTGAAAACCTCGCGCGCCCCCGAAATCGCCGACGCCATCCGCGCCGCCGTGCGGGGGCAGTCCGTGCTGGAACCGCAGGTCGCCGCCAAGATCATGAGCCGGTTCCGCAAGCCCCAGTCCCGGCCGTTGCCCCACGAGGAGCTGACGGAGCGGGAAATGGAAGTGCTCAAGCTTCTGGCGCAGGGCAAATCCAACCAGGAAATCGCGGACGAATTATCCATCGGCGTGAAGACGGTGAAGTACCATCTGACCAACCTGTTTTCCAAGCTGGGCGTCGAGGACCGCACCCAGGCCGCCATTTATGCCCATCGCCACAAGCTGGCGGACTGAGCTGCAAGCTGGCGGACTGAGCTGCAAGCTGGCGGACTAGCGGCGGGAGCTCCTGGTTCTGGCGGTCGGACGACGGCTCGCCGGGCCCCGGGCAGTTTCCCCTAACGGACATATGGTCCGTTAGAAGCCGAAAAATGGACCATCCGAAATTTTTACGGACATACAGTCCGTTGGAAGCCGCGCCTCACCTCCGAAACCGTTTTCTTCGGGGGATTCGGGCATTCTAAGGGACTGTATGTCCGTAAAGTTTTGGTGGAACCGTTTTCGTACGGTTTTAACGGACTGTATGTCCGTTTTGGCCTGACAGACGCGAACCGGCCGGCACCGTTCCCGGGGCGCACACGGCGCCCGGCTCCGATTCCGGCCGGCCACAGACCCGCATGGGTCAGCCGCTTCGAATCAGCCGCCCGGCGTCAGCCGAACCTCGGCGATCCCGAAGCGGCGCTCCCCTCGTTTCGCAGCGGGTCCGAAAGGGCCCGGCAGCCGATCCCGCCGATCCCTTTCAGCGATAGTCCCTCGGATCCTCCGCGCCGAAGTCGTCATCATCCGGGTCGGGCACGTAGTCCGGATCCGGATAGTCCTCTTCTCTGACCCATACATAGTCGTAGCCGGGCGTAAGTCCGGGCGGGACGGAGGATGCCTTGCCATGCCGCCTGGCTTCCGTCGGGTTGCGTGGGGTGCGGTTTGCACGGTTTCCGGATTCGCTCAAGCGCTTGTTCCGTTTTTCCGTCATGTCCACCCTCACCTTTCTCCTGGAAATTTGAAGACACCCACAGTTTTCGTCCAAAAGCGGCCGGACAAACATCGGACGGGGACGGATCGGGATGCAATTGGTTGTCACGGGACTCCGCTGCCGGGGTCTTTTGAATTTAGTATCGTCCATAAAAAATGGTTTTTCCACCGACTTTGGTACCAGGGGTTTTGAATTTTCTGCGATAATCAGCCTTTGATCAGAATCAGTCTGGCGCCGAGGGCGTCGTCCGGATCGATCTGGACGGCTCCCGTGACCTGCGAACGGGTGAAGCGGATTCCCCGGTCTTTCAGCGTGGCGGCGGCCGCGTCGGGATCGGGCACCGTGAGAACGACGCCGCGCAGACCGTATCCCCGTTTTGCCACAAATGCCTGCAGCGGGCTTTCAGGGGAGTTGGGCGCGATGACCTCAAGCTGGCCGACCGTCAGCGGGAAGAAAATCCGGTCGCCCTGGCGGCTGGGGCAGACGGACTGCTCTCCTTCTCGGCGAAGTCCGTAGCCGTCCCGGAAATAGGATTCGCCCTCGGCCAGCGACGGGAAGACCACTTCCAGACGGTCGATGTGCCCGTAGCCGAGCGGGTGGGGCTGCGGCGGGCGGTCGCCGAACAGCCGGTTCCGCAGTTCCGCGCCGGAACTGTCGTGCCGGATGAGAAAAGGATTCGAGCCGACGCCCCCGGACACGCGGGCGCTGCGCCAGCCGCGGCGTTTTCCGCCCGGGGTGACCAGCGAGCCTTCCTGCGGCTCTTCGACGGCAAGGGTCGTGATGCCCGATTCGGTGCGGGTTTTGAACCCGCCCACGTCTTCTTCCAGATGGTTGCTGGCGAAGGCGAAACCGAAAAGTCCCGGACCGTGGCGGTCCAGATGCTGCACGAGCTGAGGCCAGGCGGCGCTCCGGTCGCGGACGGCGATCAGCTCGAGATAGCCGGAATCCAGCACCGCCAGGCGGTTGGCGGTTCCCCGGCCCGGATGTTCGCCGCCCTCGGTGATGTGGAAGCCGAGCTTTTCATACCTTTCGGCGGCTTCGTCCAGGTCCGGAACGAGAATGAGAACGTGATCCACATGGGTAATCGCCATGGGCAAACGCCTCCGTTTCCATTTTTGGTCCGCCGGATGGTTCGTCAAATCTGTTTTGGGGCTTTGGCGCCGATTTCGGCGGACGTTTTCTCCTTTTTCCGCGCGGTTTCCCGCAGTGCAGTTTCGGCCAGCGTCGCCAGGACGCTGTCGTCCATCGGGGGGTTGCTGAGCCCGGCCCGGACGTCGCGGTAATATCGCTCCAGCGGCAGGCTGCGGCTCAGGCCGGCGATCCCCGCGATGCGCATCGCCCGGTCCACGATCCGGATGGCGTTGTTGGTGACCACCAGCTTCCCGGCGCCGAGGAATGGCGACAGTTCGTGCCGGCGCTCCGGTTCCCCGTCCCACCTTTCGGCCAGGGAGTAAAGCAGGGACCGGGCGGTGAGCAGGTCCACTTCGATTTCGCCCAGCAGCGACCGGATGTGGGGGACGTCGGCGATCGGGCCCTTGAGCGTGCTGACCCGGCGTGTCAACGCATAATCGAGAATGAAGTCTCTGGCGGCCTGGGCGATGCCCAGATAGACCGCGGGGATGAGCAGGCCCCAGCCGGCCCCGTCTCCGCCGTTGATCTGGCACGTCCGGCCGGGCCCGAACGGCTCCACGAGGGCCTCGGGCGGAACCCGCACGTCCTCGAACAGGACGTCATGGCTGCCGGTGGCGCGCATCCCCATCGCGTCCCACGTTTCCCGGACACGGACGCCGGGATGGTCCATGGGCACCAGAAACCACCCGCCGCCTTCTTCGCCCTCGATCCCGGCGGATACGACGGCATAGCGCAGCACGGGCGCCATCGTGAGAAAAGCTTTTTTTCCGGTGATCACCCACCCGGAACCCTCGCGCACCGCGGTAGTGAAAGGCCGCCCGCCCCGGGAAGGGCTGCCGGTTTCCCGTTCGCTGGCCGCGTTGTTGAGCAGGGCGCCGTGCTGCACCACTTCGCGGCAGATCCGCTCAAAGACGGTCGGCGGCCAGGTGCGGATTTCCGCCTGCCTGCCGATCAGGGCGAGATGCCAGCCAATGGACAGCGCGGTGGCGCCGTCTCCCGTCGCCAGCTTTTCCTGGGCCAGGATGGTTTCGGTGAGGGAGGCGCCGCGGCCTCCCAGCGCTTCCGGAACGGTCAGGGTGTGGTAGCCGGCGTTCCGCAAGGCGTCAAAATGCGCGTGCGGAAACTCGTTGTTCCGGTCATACCGCTCCGCGTCCCGGGACAGCACATCGGCCAGCTCCGAAGCCATCGCCAGAATTTGCTCCTGACGGGGCGTGCGGGGCGCAAAGGGTTGCAGGACCAGGCTCATATCGCTTTTCCTCCCAAATAGGCGTTTTCCACCAGGGGGTTGTTGAGCAGTTCCGCGGCATTTCCGCTCAGCGTCACGACGCCGTGGCGCAGGACGTAGCCGCGATGGGCGATTTCCAGCGCCGCCCGCGCGTTCTGCTCCACCATGAACACGGTGGTGCCCTGGCGATTGATCTCCCGTATCAATTCTAGCACCCGGTTCACCCAAAGGGGAGAAAGGCCCATGGTGGGTTCGTCCATGCAGAGGACGCGCGGCCTGCCCATCAGCGCCCGGGCCATGGCCACCATTTGCTGCTCGCCGCCGGAAAGGGTGCCGGCGGTCTGGTTGAGCCGCTCCCCGACCCGCGGGAACAGGTCCAGCAACCGTTCCAGATCCTCCGCCACCTCCCGGCGGTTGCGCCGCAAGTACGCGCCGAGCAGCAGGTTTTCCCGCACGGTCATGAAAGGAAAAAGACGCCGGGCTTCCGGCACGGACCTCAGTCCCCAGGCGACGCGGCGGGGCGTGCTCCAGCGGGTGGCGTCTTCCCCGCCCAGGAGCACCCGGCCCGCACGGGGCTTCACCAGCCCGAAGATCACCTTCATCGCGGTGGATTTGCCGGAGGCGTTGCCTCCGAGCAGGCAGGTGATCTCCCCCGGATAGACGTCCAGGCTGACATCGAAATGGGCCTGAACCGCTCCGTAAAACGTGTTCACCTTCTCCAGGCGCAAAATCGGTTCCATCCCGGTCACCCCTTACGCTTCCGCCGTGAGAGACGGCGCGGTGCCCGCGGCCGTGATGCCGGCACGGGATTCGCCCGGGGCGGCGGCACCGGCACGGGTCTCGCCGGCGGTCGCGGTGCCGGCACGGCCTGCCCCCGTGTGCGCGGCGCTATAACGGGTTCCGCCCGCAGCCGCGGCGCCGGCAGGGGAGGTGTCGGCGGTTTTGCCCACATACGCCTCGATCAGCCTGGGGTCCGAGCGCACTTTTTCCGGAGGTCCGGACACCAGCACCTCGCCGGCGTCCAGCGCCACCACCCGGTGCGCCACCGCCATCACCATCTCCAGCTTGTGCTCGATGAGCAGCATGCTCTGGCCCTGGCGCTGGAGCTTCAGAATCACTTCCGTCATCTCGTCCGTTTCCGTCGGATTCATGCCCGCCGTCGGTTCGTCGAGGAGCAGCACCTTTGGACGAAGGGCCAGCGCCCTCGCCAGTTCCGTCCGCCTCCGGTTGGCGTAGGACAGGGAGTAGGCGGGTTGATGAAATCTGGGGATGAGCCGATCGCCGAAGATGGACAAAATCTCCAGGGCTTCCACCGTCAATTCGGCTTCCTGTTCACGAAAACGGCGGGGCTGGACGATGCCGAGGACGATCTCCCGCAGGGCCGAAAACACCGCGCCCGCCGGATGGGAACCCGGGTCGGTAAGGCCGCGCAGGCGGGTGTGGGCGCCCAGGAGCACGTTTTCCAGCACCGTGAGGTTGCCGAAAACCCGGCCGTTCTGGAAAGTGCGGGCCAGTCCCCGCGCAGCGGCGAGATGCGGCGGCAGGCCGTCGATGCGGCGCCCGTCCAGCCAGATTTCCCCTTCGTCCGGGCTGTCCTCGCACGAAATCAGGTTGAACAGCGTCGTTTTGCCGGCGCCGTTGGGGCCGATGATGGCCACCGTCTCGCCTTCCTCCAGATCGAGGCTGACCCCCCGCAGGGCGTGCAGGCCTCCGAAATGCTTGTGCACGTTGCGCACGGAAAGCAGGCTCACGGCGTCGACACCTCCTTTACGTTCTGGCGTTGAGCAGGCCGCAGGGCCGGAATCGCAGCATGACGATCAGCAAAAGGCCGTAGAGGATAAACCGGTATTCGCCGAGGAACCGGATCGATTCGGGCAGCGCGATGAGCAGCACCGCTGCCAGCACGGCGCCCGCGATGTTGTCCCGCCCGCCCAGGATGATCATGGTAAGCACCTGGATCGACAGCGCGAACGTAAACGTGTCGGGCGCGATGTACGAATACGAATGGGCGAGCAGCACGCCGGCCAAAGCCGCGAGGAAGGCGCTCACGCCAAAGGCGATGGACTTGTACCGGGACAGCCCGACGCCGAAGGCCCGCGCCGCCACCTCGTCCTCCCGCACGGCGCGCAGCGCCCGGCCGAGATGGGAGCGGCTCAGCCGGTGCACGATCCACACCCCGGCCAGGAGAATCGCCAGGGCCAGCAAATACTGGCCGGCCGGAGAAACCAGCTCGTATCCAAAGAAGCCCGGCGGCCGGATGTTGCTGATGCCGAGCGGCCCCAGGGTCACGGCGTCCCAGTTGAGGGCGATCAGGGAGATCGCTTCGCCCAGCCCCAGCGTGGCGATGGCCAGGTACTGGCCGCGCAGCCGGAGCGCCGGGTAGCACAGCAGGACGCCGATCGCCGCCGCGATGACCGGGGAAATGACAAGCGACGCGGAAAACGGCAGATCGATCCGGCTGGTGAAAATCGCGGACGCGTAGGCGCCCAGCGTCACGAAGCCCGCGTGGCCGAGGGAGATTTGGCCGGTGGTGCCGGAGATCAGGTTGAGGCTCACCGCCATCAGGGCGAACGCCCAGCCGATGGCCAGCACCTGCAGCGGGTACGGATTCGCCAGCGCCAGCGGCAGCACGAAGGCGGCCGCCACCGCGGCCGGCGCCGCCCACCGGGGAAAGCGAAGCGGCCGGCCGTGGGGGATGAAGGTGCCGGCGGTGGGCTCGGGATTGAGCGCGCGCCGCGGCGCCAGCAGCCCCCTGGGCTTAAACAGCAGCACGGCGATGAGCAGGACGACGGCCACCAGGTTGCGGTAGCTGGCGCCCAGCCATTCCACGCTGAACGCTTCGACGATGCCCAGCACGTAGGCGCCGAGGATGGCGCCCGGCACGTTTCCGAGGCCGCCGAGCAGGGCGGCGGTGGTTCCCTTGAGGGTGGCAGAGGCGCCCATCATCGGGTAGATGTTGCTGAAGTACAGACCCACCAGCAGGCCGCTCAGCCCCGCGAAGGCGCCGGCCAGGGCGAAGGACAGGCGGCTCACCCGGCCCGCGTCGATGCCCATCTGCAGCGCCGCCTCGCGGTCCTGCGCCGTAGCCCGGACGGCCCAGCCCGCGCGGCTGCGGTACAGGAACAGGTGCAGCAAAAGCGCCGTGCCGACCCCGCAGGCCAGGATGAACAGGTCAAGCAGCGTCACCGTGCTGTTCCCCAGGCGGAATTGCCAGTGCGGCAGGGGGTTGCGCAGCGCCTGGGTCTGGGGCCCCCAGATCACCTGGGCGGCATTGTCGAGGATAAGCCCCGCCGCGATGGTGGTGAGCAGGAGAATCGTGCTGCCCTGGCGGGCGAACGGCCGCACCGCCACCCTTTCCAGCAGGAAGCCGAGCAGGGCGCTGCCGGCCAGCACCAGCGCGATGGCGGGCAGGAGCGGCCAGCCCCACCAGGTGATCGCCATCCATCCGATGTAGGCGCCTAACATGTACACGGAGCCGTGGGCGAAGTTGACCACGCCGGCCACGCCGTAAATCTGCGTGATGCCGATGGCGGTCAGCATGTACAGGTTGCCGATCACCAGACCGTTGATCCATTGGTCCAGCATGGCAGCTTTTCGCCTCCTTTCAGGTCACTGTTGGACGGGATAACCGCCGGACGCGCCGCGGTCGGTCGTGCGTCGTGCCGCCGCCGGACACGCGACCGGCGGGTCCGCCGCCCGTCAGGGCTGCCACAGCTCGAATTTGCCGTTTTGCACGACCAGATTGACGAAACGCGGATTTTCCAGACGGCGGTCGGGTCCGAAGGACGCCTTGCCGTAAAGCACCGTGTCCAGATCCCTGACCGCTTCCAGACCGTCCCGGATCGCCTTGCGTTCCGTGCCGTACTCCCGCATGACCTGGGCCAGGATTTTGATGCCGTCGTAGGCCACCGCGGAGAAGGTGTCCGGATCCTCGTTGTACTTTTCCCGGTACTTTTCCACGAAGCTCCGCACTTCCGGACGGGGGTCGCCGGGATAAAAGCGGGTCGAGGTGTACACGCCTTCCGCCGCCTCGCCGCCCAGCCGGATGAACTGCGGCGAATAGATGGAACCGATGCCGACCACCGCCACCGTCTCGTCGAAACCAACCGATTGCCGCTGCTGGGCGACGAGCGCCCCGTCGTTGTAGTAGGAGATGAGGATCAGGGCGTCCGGGCCGGCGTCCAGCGCCTTGGTCAGGATCGGGCGGAAATCTTTTTCGTTGGACAGATAGGCTTCCTGAGCCACGATTTCCGCACCCAGCTCCCTGGCTTTGCCGATGAACAGATCGACGGTCGTCTTGCCCCAGTCCGTGTTCAGGTAGAGCACCGCCAGGCGCTTTTTCCCCAGTTCGCTCACGGCCAGCTGGGCCAGATAGGGCGCGTCGTCCTTCTGGTTGGAAGAATTGCTCCAGATGTAGTCGCCGGTGTTCGTGAATTCGGGATGCGAGTTGGTGATGCCCAGCTGCACGAGTCCGGAGCGCTGATAGATGGGGGACGCCGCCATGGACGCCGGGGAGCTGAAATCGCCGATCACCGCGACGATTTTCGGGTTGGCCACGAACTTCTGGGCTACGGCCGGCGTCTGCTTCGGGTCGCTTTGGGTGTCCTCGAACACGTACTCGAGCGGCCGGCCGTTGATCCCGCCGTCGCCGTTGATCTCCCCGAGGGCGAGGTCGAAGCCTTTGCGCCACTGTTTGCCGTACTCCGCGTTGTCGCCCGTCAGCGGTCCGGTGACGCCGATGAGGACGGGTTCGGTTGCCGCGGGCGACGCGCCGGCTCCGCCCTGGGCGGTTTGGGCGGCGTTGCTTTTGCCGCAGGCGGTCAGCACCAGCGCGAGGGCGAGGGCGAACAGGGCCGCCAGCCGAATGCGGGATGCGGATCCTTTTCTGATGGGCATGGTCATCTCCGTCCTTTCCGGTCATTTTTTCGTTTCGTCCGGGCCAGCGTCCGGTTCCCCTGTCCAAAAAGAAACAGGCCACTGGCCAAGGCGGTTGCCTTTCGTTTCCAGTGGTCTGGTCAACAAAAGCCCAATTCTTAGTTACACTATAGGAAAACTATATATTTGGATCACTTAATATGATATCCGCGTTCGAATGGATGTCAAGGGTGATTTTTTTTGCCGCAGCGGCTCATTCCGTGCGGAGATAGGGGCAAAGCGTATTTTTCATGTTCCGGTTGACAGAAAAATACAAATCCTGTATAGTGATAACAACCGCATAATGGATCGTAGCGAGCGGAAGCACCGCAGCTTGGGCGTCACGGACGCCGGGTTGCGGTGCTTTTTGTCTGTCGGGGCAAGGTTCGTGAAGGAGGTGCATGGCCGGATGCGCATCGTGCTGGCGGCGGACCATCCGGTTTATGCGGCCAAGCTGGCCGAATATTTGCGGGAGGCGGAACCGGGGTGGGAGGTGGCCGTGTGCACCCATGCGCTGGCTCTTCGGATGGTTCTCCGCGAAACCGGTCGGGTCGATGTGCTCGTTGCCCCTCCCGCCTGGCTGAAGGAGTTGGCGGAGGCGGCGGCCTCCGCCGGTGCGCGCATGGCCTTGGTGGAACATCCCGGACAGGGGGAGGGCGAACGGGAACTGTGGCAATATCAGCCGTTGCCGAGGCTGCACGCCGCCATCCGGGAAGCGGCGAATCCGGAAAGAAGGGGAGACGGAGCCACAGGCGGGAACGCGGGGTTGCCGCTGGTCACCGTTTTCTCCGCAGCCGGCGGGGTCGGGAAAACGACGCTGGCGCTTAATCTGGCGAGACAAGCGGGAGAGCGGGGGTTGCGGATATTTTATCTCAACCTGGAGGCGGTGAGCGGGGCGGATCTGTGGCTGGGGCAGGAGAATCCGGACAGCCTGACGAGGCTTTTGTACGCCCTGCAATCCCATCCGGACCGGTGGAGGGAAGAGTGGGAGCGCCTGTGCAGGTACCGCGACGTGCTCAGGGCCGACGCGCTGGACTGCCCGGACCGTCCGGATGAGCGGCTGGCGATGACAGCGGACACGCTGGACAAACTGCTGGAGGCGGTGGCCGCCGGCGGCCACAACTGGATCGTGGCCGACCCGGACTGCGGCGCGGGCGACTGGCACTTCCGGCTGGCGGAGCGAAGCCGCCGCCTGATTTGGCTGGTGACGGAGGATGTCCAGTGCATGGCAAAGACGGCCAAACTGTTTCGGAGCTGGACCGAACGGGATCCCTCCCTGCCCTCGCGGACGTGGTTTGTCAGCAGCAAGCGGGTGGGGGCGGCGCCGTCCCATGGGGAGGGGGAGCCGTGGAGAGGCGCGGGCCGCGTCTGGCCTTTGCCCGGAAAAGGGCCGGCGGCGTCGCTTCCCTATATTTCTGCCTGGAAAACGGTCGACCATCCCGGGCGCTTGTTGAACGAACCCGCCTATCAGGAAGCGGTGGGGAAGCTGATGGATCTGTTGGGCATGCGAAAAGGGGGAGACCGGCATGCGCACGGGGCTCTCGCAGGCGGAGCTGGCTGAACTGCGGGACGCGGTGCGGGCCCGGCTGCCGTGGGACCGGGAAGTCAGCGACGAAGAGTTGTACCGCCAGATCGAGTACGTGGTTCAACGCAACGAACGGGCAGGCAGGCTGACGGCGGAACAGTTCGCCGCGGCGGTGCGCCGGCTGTTCCATGCGTTCCGCGGGCTGGATGCGCTGCAGCCGCTGCTCGAAGATCCGGAAATCACGGAAATCATGGTCAACGATTACAATGAGATTTTTATAGAACGAAAAGGGGTCATCGAAAGGGTTCCCGTGGCTTTTGAGAGCCGGGAGAGGCTGGAGGCGCTGATCCAGTCCATGGTGGGACGGGTGAACCGGATCGTGAACGAGACGTCTCCCATCGTCGACGCCCGCCTGCCGGACGGTTCCCGGCTGCATGTGGTGCTGCCGCCCGTCGCCCTGAAGGGTCCGACGGTGACGATCCGGCGATTTCCCGCGCAGCCGATGCGGATGGAGGATCTGATCGCCGCGGGATCCATCACGGGGGAAGCGGCGGAGTTTCTGGGCCGGTTGGTGAAGGCCAGGTACAACATCTTCATCAGCGGCGGCACCGGCTCCGGGAAGACGACGTTTCTGAACGCCCTGGCCGGCTGTATCCCTGCGGACGAACGGGTGATCACCATTGAAGACGCGGCCGAACTGCAAATCCGGAACGTCCCGAATCTGGTTTCCCTCGAGACGCGGGACGCCAACAGCGAAGGCAAGGGGCGGATCGGCATCCGGGAACTGATCCGAGCTTCGTTGCGCATGCGGCCGGATCGCATCATTGTCGGCGAGGTGAGGGGCGCGGAAGCCCTGGACATGCTTCAGGCCATGAATACGGGACATGAGGGGTCCATGTCCACCGGGCATGCCAACAGCGTGCGGGACATGCTTTCTCGGCTGGAGACGATGGTGCTGGCCGCCGGGGAGATGCCGCTGGCCGCGGTCCGCCGGCAAATCGCTTCGGCCATCGACATCATGGTGCACCTTGGCCGTTTCCGCGACCGCAGCCGCAGGGTGACGGAAATTTGCGAAGTGGCGGGCTGCGATTTCGGGGAAATCGAGCTCAGGACCCTGTTTCGGTTCGAGGAGGAGACGTCCGCGAGGGAGACCGGTTCGGTCCCGGAGGCACCGGGCCGGGCGGGAGCGGCAATGGACAAGGCAGAGGCGGCACCGGGCATGGCCGTGGCCGGCCGTCTGGTCCGGGTCGGCGAACTGAGCCGCACCCGGAAGCTGGCGTTTGCGGGGCTTGAGGTTCCAAGGGACGGAGCGGCGGCGAATCGGGAGGTTTGAGGAAGGATGATACGGGAAAATGATCGCGAAATGCCGACGGACTACCGGCAATACCGTTTGGCGCGGACGCAGCGGATCGCGTTTGCCCTGGCGGGATGCGCCGCCGTTTTTGCCGCCGCGTGGTTCGTTTACGGCCATCCGCTGGCGGGGCTGCTGCTTTCGCCGGCAGGTTTTCTGGCACCCCGCATCGCGGCGGACGCCCTGCTGAAACGCCGCAGGGAACGGCTGCGCAGGGAATTCAAGGACATGCTGCAGGCGCTTTCGGCGCTTTTGTCCGCCGGACGCTCCGTGGAAAACGCCTTTCAGGCGCTGGAATTCGAACTGAAGCTCATGATGGCGCACAGCAGGTCGGATCTGCTGAGGGAAATTCGCATCATCGCCGCCCGACAGCGCAACGGCGCCCCCCTTGAAGAGGCTTTGCGGGACTTTGCTGAGCGGGCGGGCATGGAAGAAGTCGACCGTCTGGCGGAAGCCCTTGCCGTCTGCAAAAGGACGGGGGGCGACCTGGTCGATGTCGTCCGGCGCACCTCCGCTTGGATCGGCGAAAAAATGGAGGTGGAAATGGAAGTGGCGGTCGTGACGGCGCAAAAGCGATTCGAAGCCCGGGTGATGATGGCCATGCCGTTCGTGTTCGTGGGCCTTTTGCAATGGATCGCTCCGGAATACATGGCCTATTTGCGGCACGGGCCGGGTCTGGTCGTGATGACCGTCTGCCTTCTTCTCCTTGCGGCTTGCGGCCTGTGGATCAAGCGAATCATGGAGATTCTCCCATGATGGCCGCTGCCGTCGAGCACGGATGGCCGCTCCTTTTGCCGGCGGCGCTGATCGCGGCTTACGGATGGGCGGTCTGGCGATGGTTTCGCGTGTCGGGAGTGTGGCCGGCGGACTGGACCGAACCGGTCAGGCACTGGTTCGAAGCGCCGCCGGTTTGGACGCGCCTGCAGCCCTTGCTGGAACGGCCGCAATCGGCACTGGCGTTTCTGGAAGGCGGATGCGGAAAGGAACGGCTGGCGCGATGGTCGGCGGAGGGGGCGGGTATCGCGGGAATTTTGCTGGCATCCGGCGGCTTCATGGCGTGGCTGGCCGACGAACCCGGACTGCTTTTGCTCTTCGCGGTGCTGGCCGTGGCGGCGCCATTTCTCCGGTGGAAGGATTTGCGGAAAAAAGCGGAAAGCCGCAGGCAGAAAATGCGCCGCGAGTTGCCGGAACTGCTCACCCGGCTGGTGATCGTCGTCAACGCCGGGGAAAACGTGATGCGCGCCCTGGAACGATGCGCGATGAGGGGCCGCCCGGAAGGGGATCACCCGGTGCCGGGGGCAGGCCCGAAATCCGTTGGCGCTTCGACACGTGCCGTCCGAACGTCGAGGAAATCCGGGATGTCCGGCGAGAACCCGCTTCTTTTGGAACTCGTAGCGGCTTTGGAAGCGATGAAGCGGGGCGAGCCGATGGCCTTCGCCCTGGAGGAATTCGGGCGCCGCTGCGGGTTTCCCGAAGCGAAGCGATTTGCGGCCACGGTGCTGATCAATACGCGGCGGGGCGGGGATTCGTTTACCGCGGCGCTCCAGGATCTGGCGCGGACCATGTGGGAACAGCGCAAGGCCGAAGCCCGCACCCTAGGGGAACTGGCTTCCTCCCGCCTTTCGTTTCCGCTGGCGGTCATCTTCCTGATCGTCATGGCGTTGGTGGGCACGCCGACCCTGCTGATGATGGGCTGAGCCGGGCGCGGGAAGCGGAAAAAACAAATCCGAAAGGAGAGGACGAGTCATGGGACGGTTGCCGGCCGTTGGAAAGAGCGCGAAGAAAGATGGAAGGATTGCGGAGGGCGCGTATCCAGGCCAACCCGCGGCGCGCGGGTGGAAACGGAGCGCGGGAAGAACGCGCCGCCGCGTTCCGGCGTGGTTAAGGAACGAAGAGGGGATCGGCACGCTGGAAGTGGTGCTGATCGCCGCGGTTGTCGTCATTCTGGTCGTCCTGTTCCGGGATTGGATCACCGACTTTTTGAGCGATCTTTTCGGAAAGGTGGAAAACGAGGCCGACAAATTGTTCTGACCCGGCGTGGGATGGGGGCGAGAGGATGCGCGTCATGCGACGGCGGAGTTTTTGGTCCGATGCATCCGGGACGCTGTCGGTGGAAGCTTCGATGGTGTTCCCCGTCATCCTGCTTCTCACCATGGTCCTGGTGCTCTACGCGCTATACACGGTAAAGCTTGTCCTTGTCTATTACAGCGCTTCGGTGCTGGGAGAGCGGGCGGCCTACAACTGGCCGAATTCGGCCGCGGACTGGCGCACGGGCGCCTATCCGGACGGCTGGCACGACGGCCTGTACTGGCGGCTGGCGGAAGATGCGGTGCTTCAGGCCCTGTTCGCGGCGGGGGAGGGGACGCGGGGCGCAGTAGCGTCGTTTCCCGCGGAAGGCCAATCCCCGGGCCGCGAACAGGGATTGGTTGCCCGGAAATTGCACCGCGCTGCGGAGGCAGCGCCGGCGTGGCTGACGGGAACCGTCGGCTGGGAGAACCGGCTGCTGCTCCGGTCCGTGGTCACCAAAGCATCGGATCCGGCAGCCATCCTCCCGCTGGGACGATTTTGGAACCGGGTTCCGGAGGCGCGGGCTTCCGTTTCCGCCCTGGTGGTGGAACCGGCCGAATTTGTCCGTTCCTTCGAACTGGCGCGATACTATACGGCCAAGTTCAGGCAACGGGGAGGGAATGCGGAGTCGTATCGCCGCGAAGCGGCCGAGGTGCTTCGGCGACGGGGCGCGTGAAGGGTTTGCGGCGGGTTAGCTGCGGGCAGGGCATTTAAGCAGCGGGCCGGACCTCTATGCAACGGGTTACTTTGCGGCGGGTTTCGTGGTGGAGCGGCGGTTGCCGGAAACGGTGTCGGGCGGGGGAGAGTCATGGCGAAGCGCGACGGGGAAAAGGGAACGGTTTCGGTATATCTGGCTGCGGCGCTGGCGGCTTTCATCATGCTGACCGGTCTGCTCATCGATTTCGCCAGGGTGGCCGCTTTTCGCAAACAGCTGGAACTGGCGGTGAAATCCGGTGTCCGCTCCGTAATGTCCGCCTACGATCCGGTGGTGCGGGAGCGATATGGTCTGTTCGTCCGGGGCGGCGATCCCGCCGTCGACCTGTTTCGCCAGGCCGTGGAAAGCCATTTGCGGCAAGGTGATGCAGGCGGATTCCGGTTTATCGACGGCAGGTGGGAGAGCGGGGACGTGACGGAAAGCCGGCCGCTGGCGGACCACGGCATCTTCCGGCGGCAGGTGGCGGAAGAGATGAAGTACAAAGCGCCGATCGATCTGGCCCTGGATGTGGCGTCCCGGTTTCGCGGCCTGCGTGGCGCCATGCGGGAAGCAGCCGCCACGGTCGGAACGCTGGAAAGCGCCCGCAAAGCCTACGAGCGGCGGGAGCGGGCGCTGGACGAAGCCGCGCGGCGCCAGGAGGCGGCGGGGAAAGCCCTGGTCTCGGCCTGGCGGGATGTGGTTCCGGAACCGCCCGCGGACGGGGGGCCGATGTCCGCGGGCTATCCCCGGGCGGTGGGGGAAGCGGCGCGCATGTACGCGGACTATGCGGCCAAGCGTGCCGAAGACGAGGCGCGGCGGGCGCGGCTGGCGGAGTGGGAGGCAAGGCACAAAACGCAAGGTGAAGCGCAGGAGCCGAAGCCGGAACCCCCGCAATACGAGGAAATCACCTCCGCCTATGAACGAGGAATGACCGCCCTGGCGGAGCGGCTGCGCGAGGAGGCGGCCGATCTGCGGACCGCCGTGGAAAGCGCGATACGGGAAGCTCTCCCGGCACTGGAAGAAGCGAAAGCCGCCAACGAGGAAATACGCCGGATTGCGGCGGAACATTCGGGCGAGAGAGGCCCTACCGGTCGGGAGGCCGGAGCAGGAACGGATTTCGCTTCTGCATCCGGCGTGGACGGCTTGCCCGTCGAAAATGTGCGGGATTTGCGCATGAGCGTGTCGGAACTGGTCCTGGAGGATTCCTTTTTTTCGGAGTATGAGGAGGAACTGAGGGCCCAGCTGGGCGATGCCCTGAGGGCGATCGGAGACGCGGAGCGGTTTGCCGGCACCGCCGCGGCGGCTCCCGGATCCGCCGGACTCGGCGGAGCGCTGCGCGAACAGGCGCTGGCGCTGCAGCGTTCCTACGAGGATTACCGCAAACGGTACGATGCCCCGGACGGCGGAATCATCCGCGAACGCCGGGATGCGCTGGAGGCGCACAGGCGGCGGGACGGGGAGCGGAAAGCGCTGGAGCGGGAAGCGCGGGAACAAATGAAATCGGCGGCCGGGCTGCTGAGATCGATCGGAAACTGGAAAGTTGACGGGGAGCAGGCCGAGCGGTTCCTCCAGGCGGAGCGGGCGGCGGAGGCAAATTTGGCGTGGAACCGGGAGCGAAATGTGCAGGAGCCGCGCAGAGGTCCATCCGACGACCCGGCGGAGGAGCGGGACCGCGCCCTCGGGGCCGCCGTCGGCTGGCTGGATGCCTTGGATCAGGCGGCGGAAGGGATGCGGGATGATCTGTTTTTCTCGGAATATGTCGCCGGACGGTTTTCCCGCTTCGATCCGTCCCTGCTTCGCCGGCTGATGGAAGGAGACACGGCGCTTCTTGAGTTGTCACGGCAGGAGACGGAATATATCCTGTACGGTTTCCGTGAGCCTGCGGCCAATCTGGCGGCCGCATACGGCGAAGTGTTTGCATTCCGGCTGGCGGTTCGCACCCTGGAGGGGCTGGCGGAAAACCGTTCCCTCGGCCACCCGCTGGTGATCCTTGCCGCCGCGCTGGTTTACGGCGTGACGCAGGCCGCGGCGGATATGGAACGGTTGATGGCGGCGGACAGCGTCACGCTGTCCAAATACATCCATGTTGAAACCCACTACGCGGACTATTTGCGGCTGTTTCTTCTCCTGCACGGCGATTCCGCGGCAGCGCTGGCCCGCGTCATCGCGCTGATGGAGCTGACTACGGGCATCGCGGCGGACCTGGCTTTTACATACGCAAGCGGGGAAGGGACGGCGTCGCTCAAGCTTTGGTTTTTCCCCGGGATCGTGAAAGCGCTGGGCGTGACCGGCGGTTGGGGAGGACAGGTGGCAGGGAATCGCTATGTGGCAGCCTATGCGGCCGATCTCGGCTATCAGTGAACGCAAGCCGGCCTTTCGGAAGGGAGACGATCCGGACCGGGGGGCGGACCGGTCGGGCACCTTCACGCTGGAAGCCGCCCTGGCCTTGCCGTTGTTTCTGCTGGTGGTCCTGTTTTTCATCCTGCTGATCCGCACGGCGGTCATTTCCATGGCCTTGCACGGCGCCCTCTCCCAATCGGTCCGGCTGGCCGCGACGGTATGGCAGCCAATCGCGCTGGCTTTGGAGCAGGGAGCGGAAACGGCGCCGAACGCGCCGCTTCCGGGTGGCACGCCGACGGACGTACAAGGAGAAGCGGCGGAAGGCGTGCAGGCCGTAAACGGGTCCGGGACGGAATGGCCGGACGCCGGCGGGACGCTGCGGGAGCTGGGGGATGTGCTGCCGGAACCGTTTGGCGAATGGGCGCGCCGGGCGGCTGACGGGAATTGGCGGCCGGACCAGCCGGCGGCGCGGGCGGCGTTCAAGTCCCTGGTGCTCCGGTTTGCCGACCCGGACGTGCTGGATCCGTCCCTCCTGGAAATCCTCGAGGTTCGCCTGCCGTCCAACGATCGTCCGGAAGAGACGTTTCTGGCCGTCAAGGCGTCTTACCGGCTTCCTTTTCGCGTGCCGTTGTTGAAACGCCCGCTGGAAATCCGGGAGTCGGCGGCGGAGCGGGCGTGGATCGGCGGCAAGCCCTTGCCGGCGGGAAAAGGCGACGGGACAAACGACCCCGGACATCTGGTCTTTGTGTCGCTGGAGCCGGACCCCGTGCGCCCGGGCAAAAAAGCGACCCTGACCCTCCAGGCGAAGCCGGGGGAAGCGGTCCACCTGACCGTTTACTACAAAAGCGGCGCCAGCCAGGCGAAAAATCTCGGTACTGCAATGGCGGATGAAAACGGCAGGGTGGAGTGGACCTGGCACGTCTCCGGCCGCACGACGCCCGGCGAATGGCAGTGGGAAGCCGTGGCGGCGGACGGAAGCGTTTTGCGGCGGAGTTTTACGGTGGCGGGCAAGGAGGGCGGAAAATGAACTCGAAGGTTGCTGACATGGAGGGAAGTCAATGAACGTTTTGGTGCCGACGGCCATTGCCGTTCTGACGGGATGGGCGGCCTGGACGGATTTGCGGCGGATGATCATTCCGAACAGGCTGACGTTTACTTTTGCGCTGGGAGGGGTGCTGGCGCAAACGGCGGCGGGAGGCGCTGCGGGGCTGACGGCGAGCTGCGCGGGAGCGCTGGCCGGAGCCGTGCCCCTGTTCATCCTGTATGCCCTGCGAGGGGCCGGCGCCGGAGATGTGAAATGGTTCGCCGCTTTCGGCGCCTGGGCGGGTGTCTGGCCGACCATATGGGTGTTCGTCTGGTCTGTGCTTGCGGCGGGCGGCATCGCGGCGTTTCTCCTGCTTTGGCGAATTCCGCCGATCCGTTGGATGGCGCGGAAGATACGCTGGCCCTGGGGAGCGCATCCCGTGTCCGGCCGGGGCGTGCGCTTTCCTTTCATGCTGGCCGTCGCCCCTGCCGTGCTTGCGCTGCTGGTCCGAACGGATGGATTTTCAGGGTGGAAGGAGGCGGGACCGGGTGAATTTCCGGGTTTCTTTTGAAAGCAAAAACGGCCACTGGATGGTCGTGGAAGGAGAACCGGCATGGCGCCGGGCGGATCTGGTCGAACACGAGTGGGCCATGATCCGCGGACGGCAGGTGCCCGGTCTGCTCAGGCTGGAACTGGAGGACACGGACGGCGTGCTGAGGTTCCGCTTTGCGCTGACCGGCTGCCGGATGCTGGCCCATGCGATGCGCGCAGGCCCGTGGACGATGCGGGACGCGATGACCGCGTTGTTTCGCCTGGCCGGGGGGCTTTCGGACAGCCGGCTGTATTTGCTGGAACCGCATCGGTTCATGCTGGGGGATGAATGGATTTTTGCCGGCAGGAACGGATCCGACCTCCGGATGGCCTATCTTCCGGTGGAGGATCACCGGTCGGCCGGGCGGTTTCTGCCGGAGTTGGAGCGGCTGGTCGTCAGCCTTTTCGTCAGGGCGGAAGACCTGGAAGGGACCGTATTCCGGCAGGTGATGCTGATGCTGCGGGAACCGGATTTTGCGCCGCAGCGGCTCCGGGACGCCGTCCGGCGGTGGCTGCACGATGCGGAAACGGGATACGGAGCGCCTGCGATCCTTTATGGCACGAGGGATGCGGATGACGCGCCGGCAGCCGGGTATGGCGCGTCGGCGGCGGCGGACGGCACGGCAAGCGGCATGGCGACCGGCATGGCGGTTGCCGGCGGCGCTTCATCGGCCGGAGGCAGAACTTTTTCCGCGCATGCCGCTGTTTCCGAAGTTTGGGAATCGCCTGCTCCCGCTCCGGACCAAAATCCGCCCGACTGGCGGCAGCGCGGGCTGCCGGGAACCGGAGCGCGGGGCGGGATGGAATCCGCCCCGGAGACGGTGCAGGGGTCTTCGTTGCGGCATGCGGATGACCGGGAAGGCGGCGGAGGAAACAACGGGCTGCTGGCCGCCGTCATGACCGGCGTGATCCAAACCGATGCCTCGGAGAAGGCGCGAAAAAGCCATGTGGCCGTCATTTGCGGATTCGTCCTGATGGCGGCACTGGTCTGGCGTTTTGTGCCGGAATGGCTGCCCGGGTCGACGGGTCTCATCCTGTCGGGCGGTGTCACCCTGCTCCTGGCGGCGGGAGTGGTGTGGTTTTGGATGGGGAACAAGCGCGGAAAAGATGAAAAAATGTCCCCGACATGGAGGGGAGAAAGCCTGGGTCGTCAGGATTTGCACACGGATTTCGGGCCGCCGGTCTTGAAGAATGGCTATCCGAATGCATTGGTTCGCATATCGGAGCCCGATGGTAACAAAGACGGAGGTTTCGTGCGGACGGTTTGCCTGGATCCGGAGGAAGAAGAAGCGACCGTGCAGCTGCAGGATGATGCCGATTTGCGCAGGCAGAAGCCGCGTTCACCCGCGTTGGAGTGGTCGGGGGAGGACGGCGGGCCGCCGAAAACGGTCGCGCTCCGGGTGTCGCCGTTTGTCATCGGCCGATCGCCGGACGCCGCGCATCACGTGGACCGATCCCCGGGCGTTTCCCGGTTGCACGTGGAAGTGGCGGAGTCGGCGGACGGGTGGATTGCCAAGGATCTCGGCTCCCGCAACGGGACTCTCCTGAACGGACAACCGATGACGCCGTACGCCGCATACCCGCTCAAAGACGGCGACGTTTTGCAGATCGCCGCGTCCGTTTACCGTTTTATATGTTGAGGATCGCTTTCCGGGGGGCGCGCCCGATCGGTGTTCCGCCCCCGGCGGGTCAGGTCGCGCAAGGCCATGCGCAGGGTCGGGAAGCGGAAGGTGTAGCCGGCTTCCAGCGCCTTGCGGGGTCTGACGAGCTGGCCTGTCAGCAGCAGCACGGAGCGCTCGCCCAGCGCCATGCGCGCAAGCCACCCCGGCACGTGGAACCAGTGCGGGCGGTCCAGCACCCTGCCGAGGGTGCGGCCAAATTCGTTGGCCGTGACCGGATCGGGGGCGACGGCGTTGACCGGGCCGGAAATTTCCGGGTGTTCGAGACAAAATAGAATGAGACCCACAACATCCTGGATGTGGATCCAGGGGAAGCCCTGCCGGCCGCTGCCGAACCGTCCGCCGACGAGACACCGGTACGTGCGGGCGAGCAGCGGAAACACGCCGTCTTTGCGGTCCAGCACGAGGCCGAGGCGCAATTTGACGACCCGTTCCGCCGGAATGGCGTCCGCCGCCTGTTCCCAGGCGACCGTGACATGGCCGAGAAAATCCTGCGGATGCGGCGGAGACGATTCGTCGAACACGAGGTCATCTTCGCCGGTGGAGAAGGTATGTCCGTACACCGCGATGCCGGACGCGTTCACCACCACCCGCGGCGGTTCGGGCATCCTGGGCAGCGTGTCGGCGATCCATTGCGCCGACTGGGTGCGGGACAGCAGAATGCGCTGCTTCGCTTCCTTCGTCCAGCGCTGGTTGATCGTCTCGCCGGAGAGGTTGACGATGCCGTCCGCCCGGCCCCATTCCTCGGGGTGGGCGGCCCAATCCTTCCAGGTCGCGTAGCGCAGCCGGGGATTGCGGCGCGTGACCGACAGCGGCGGAAGGCGGCGCGTGATGACAAGAACCTCGTCCCCGCGCTCGAGAAGCGCTTCCACGACATGCCGGCCGATAAATCCCGTTCCTCCGCAAACGAAATATCGCATTTCCTCTCACCCCAGACCGCCGCAGTCCGACGGCCTCCAAGATTTTTGTCGATCCCTTTGGCGCCCGAAATTCGACCATCGACAAAAACCCGCGGCGGCGGAAGCCTTCCGACCTGCCCCGGGACGATTCCAGGCCTGGTGTACTTTCCCGGTCCGCGCCCGATTTCCGCAGACGAAGCGGCGGGATGCGCTGCGGCTCCGGGTCACGATTGTTCGTCAATGGAGACGAGCCGCATAACATCCACCCGGCCGCTGCCCGTTTGCAGCGTCTCCTTCACATATTCGAACCGGACCGGGGTGCCGGTTTCCCAATTTTCGACCCGGTCCCTGATTTCCTGGGAAATTTGAAACACGGCGGGCCCGTTCCCGGTTTCGATTTCGACGGAGTGGTTGTCCACCAGTCCCACCAGTTTTCCCGTTCCCGCCAGCACGTTCTGCGACGGCTCCGGGGGAGGGGACGGCGTTTCCGTCGAAGGGGCGGTTCCCGAAGCCGCAGGGGGCGGCGCGGTTCCCGCGGCGGAGGACGATGCGCCCGTATCCGTAGGCGAAGGTCCGGTTTTCTTGTCTCCTCCGAAGCAGCCCGTCGCCGCCAGCGCAAGCATGACGGCGATCACGCCGCACGAAAGGATTCTTTTCAACGCCAAAACCTCCCGTCCTCAAGACTTCCCGCCAACGAAGCCCCTCGCGGCCGCATCCTAACCCAGCAAGTGGCGAAAAGCGGAATAGTCGATGTTGCGCTTCTCCAGAAACGATTTCAAGTAACGGTGGTCGCGCTTCGGCGTGGCGAGGATGTAGCCTTCGACACATTCCTCCACCCCGATCTTCGGGACGCCGCGCTCCACCGCGATCTGGCCGATTTTGGCTGCGATGGCGTGCTTGGCCGTGTCGCGGAACGGCTTCGGCACGGGCGACACGAGCTCGTCCAGGAACGCCTTCGCTTCGTCGGTCCACAGGTGCCGGCTCGTTTCCACCCAGTAGTTTTGCCATTCCAGCTTGGATTTTCCGTCCTTCAGCGGCATCGTCTTCAGAAACTTGCGAAACATGAAGTAGCCGCCGATGGAGATGGACACCACCAGCACAAACGCCCAGAAAAGGATGAAATACATGAACCAGCCGGCTGCGTCCGACACGATGCGTCACCTCATTCTGAAATTATATCCGATTCATGGATTTATTTCGAGGTTCGCGCTACAATAGGGGCATTGGATGGTGATCACAAAATGCTCAAAATCGGTTCCCATGTGTCGTTTGCCGGAAAAGGGCTGGTGGGCTCCGTCGAGGAAGCCTTGTCTTACGGGTCCAACACGTTCATGATCTACACCGGCGCGCCGCAGAACACCAGACGCAGACCGATGGAAGAGATGTTCGTCGACGAGGGTCTGAAGCTCATGGCGGACCACGGCATCGGCGAAATCGTGGTGCACGCGCCGTACATCATCAACCTGGGCTCCTACAAAAAGGACACCTTCGAGCTGGCGGTGCGCTTCCTGCAGGAGGAAGTGCGGCGCACACACCGGCTCGGCGTGAAGAACATCGTGCTGCATCCCGGGGCCTACACCGAAAAAGATCCCGAATACGGCATCAACCGCATCGCCGAAGGCCTGAACGAGGTGCTGGACGGCACCGCGGACACGGATGTCAGCATCGCGCTGGAGACGATGGCGGGCAAGGGGACCGAGATGGGCCGCACGTTTGAGGAACTGGCGCAAATCATCGAAAAGGTGCGGCAGAGCGACCGGCTGACGGTGTGCTTCGACACGTGCCACCTGCACGACGCCGGGTACGACGTGGTGAACGATTTTGACGGCGTGCTGCAGGAATTCGACAAGGCGGTCGGGCTGGACCGGCTCGCCGTGGTGCATATCAACGACAGCAAAAACGAACGCGGCGCCGCCAAGGACCGCCACGCCCCGGTGGGGTCCGGCTGGATCGGCTTCGAGGCGATTCATCGCATCGTGAATCATGAAGCGTTGAAGGACAAGCCGTTCATCCTGGAAACGCCGTGGATCGGCAAGGTCAAGGGGAAGGAGCGCCCGATGTACGAGGCGGAGATCGCCCTGCTCCGGGGCGACGCGGAGAAGCGCTTCGGGCCGGAGTTTCTGGAGCACGTGGAACGGCTGCACCATTTCTTCGACAAAGAGGGCATCGACCCCCGCGGCTACGTGCTCGCCACGTGGGAGACGCTCAAGTCCGACGCCAAGGCGAAAAAGGCGGACCCCCGCGAGCCGATGGAGCGGCTTTACGACATGATCGTAGAAAACCGGGTGCTGCCCGGCGAGTGGACGGAAGAGGCGCTCAACCACCGGCTTACCGCGTGGTTCGCCGGCAAGAGCTGGCTGCGCACCGCCTGACCGGCGCGGAACCGGCGTCGCAACCGTCCGGACCATACGGGAAGCGGACCGCGCACCCGGCGGATCGATGGGGAGAACCGGCCGCGCAATCCCAGGCGAAAAATCATCGCAGACCATCGCGCCGAGTTAGACCGTTACCGCCAAACATAACCTGAAACCGTACATCTAGGTTATACGGAGGAGCAAAGAGGACCATGACGCATTCATCCTATCAATCCCAGGCCCAATCCCAAGCCGCAACGCACCGGGAGAAAAAGGCCGACCGGGCACGCATGCTCATTTCCTGCCCCGACCGCTCCGGCATCGTGGCGGCCGTGTCGCAGTTTCTCTACGAGCAGGGCGCCAACATCGTGCAGTCCGACCAATATTCCATGGACCCGGATGGCGGCATGTTTTTCATGCGGCTGGAATTCGACCTGCCCGACCTGGAGCAGCGGATCATGTCTCTGCAGGAGGATTTCACTCGGGTGGCGGACCGCTTCCAGATGCGCTGGAGCGTCTACCGCGCCGCCCGGCGCAAGCGGATCGCGGTGTTCGTGTCAAAGGAGGACCATTGCCTGCTGGAACTGCTCTGGCAGTGGCAGGCGGGCGATCTCGACGCGGAGATCGCCATGGTGATCAGCAACCATCCCGACATGCGGGAGCTGGTGGAATCGTTCGGCATTCCTTATCACCACGTCCCGGTGACGCCGGAGACGAAGCCGGAAGCCGAGCGCAGGCAGCTGGAGCTCACCAAGGGCAAGGTGGATCTGGTCGTCCTGGCCCGCTACATGCAGATTTTGTCCGGCAAATTCATCGAGGAGTTCCCCAACCGGATCATCAACATCCACCACTCGTTCCTGCCCGCCTTTGTCGGCAGCAAGCCGTACCAGCAGGCCTACGACCGGGGCGTGAAGCTCATTGGGGCGACCGCCCACTACGTCACCGAAGAGCTGGACGGCGGCCCGATCATCGAGCAGGACGTGCAGCGGGTAAGCCACCGGGAAAACGTGAACGACCTCAAGCGCATCGGCCGCCACATCGAGCGCATCGTGCTGGCCCGGGCCGTGAAATGGCACATCGAGGACCGGATTCTCGTGCACAAAAACAAAACCGTCGTCTTCGTCTGATTCCGGAGGCCGGATTCTATATTTCAATATAAAGAAAGTCAACATCATCACGCCATATTGTTTCCGAATGCCCGAAAACCCTTTCTGAACAAGGGATTTCGGGCATTTATTGTCTAACAATGCCTCTATATGGATCTCAGGTTGGGTTTGTTGCAATACTTATGCGTAAATTTCGTCATTTATCTTTCAGCTATATCCATAAAGTATTAATATGATACTTTTTGTATTTCCATTATCTTATTTCAGTCTTTATAATGAACTATTCAGAAAAATTGAAAATTTTGTCTTTATGAGCCATGGAGGTAAGTATGAGGAAAAACTTCAAGCTCGTGCTTACGTGGGGACTTGTGCTTAGTCTGCTGCTGAGTCCTTTCATGCCTGCAACGGCTCTCTACGCAGCAACTGATGGTTTGACAAGTCAGTCGTCCGCATCAGCGGGTGGGGATGCAACTGCCAGCCAAGTCGCTGAGTCTTCCATGCAAACCGAGTCCTCCATGCGGGATGTGGACGGCCACTGGGCGCAAGCAACCATCTCCCGGTGGGTCGAAGATGGTTTGGTCAAAGGCTATGATGACGGGACGTTTCGTCCCAATGAGCAAATTACGAGGGCGGAATTTGTCGCTCTTGTGAACCGGTTGTTCGGGTTGACCGAACAAGCCGAGGTCACTTTTGCGGATGTGGCTTCCCAGAATTGGTTCAGTCAGGATGTGGCCAGGGCGGTTGCAGCCGGGTATATCTCCGGTTATGAGGACAATACGTTCCGGCCGAACCATCCGATCAGCCGTCAGGAAGTGGCGGTCATTTTGCAAAGAATCATGAATGCAAGCCGGAGAAGTTCCGCAAGTGCGGCCCAGCAAACGCGTATTCCACAACGGATCCTGAAGGGTTCAAGGACGGCGCGATTGCCGCGGCGCAATATTTCCGCATATATGACCCAAGTCTTGATGTGGCGGGAATCTTTGACCTTCTTGAGGGCTTTGTGAGACATATCACCGGCGACAACGACGAGCTGTTTGTGCAGGATATGTCCTATATCTTGCAATCCGTCGGCTTTGGCGCGGGGGAAGTGGCTGCTCTCCTGCGCAGCAGGGTCGGTGCGGACGTGTTGACGCTCGGCGTAAGCCTGCTGGTCAACTCGCAAGCCGATGCCAACATGCACAAGTTCGTGGAAGTGGCCAGCTCTCTGAAAAATGAATACGGTTTGCAAGGTTCCGAATACGTGCGAATCGTCCGTGCCTATTTGTGGGGACTTGATCCCCAACAGGAACTGGGTCAGGAGCAATATTTGATCGGCAACGGCAGCAATGGACTTTATCCGATCCTGCACACGGTATTCGGCATGTCGGAGAAAGACGCCGCGATCGCCGTGCAGCCGGTGTACCGCACCTCCGCAAGCCAGTACAAGACCAATATGCTGCAGTATTTGTGGCAATATTACGGCATAAGCGATACAAAAAATCAAAATATCGGTCATGATCGAAACGGGTTACACTTTTGATGAGGTGACCGATTATTTCAGAAGCGAAGACAGGCTGAGTTTTGTCATCGCCTTGAAAGATCTGAATTACAGCGCCGAAGCGGCGGCGGTCATTTTGCGGAAACTGCCCGCGGATGAAATAACGGCTGCAAATGATCTGATTCAGGCCGGATATGGCAGCTGCGGCGACCTCATCCCGGTCATTCAGGCGCTGGCGCAAGTGTATGGCATCAAGAACACGTCATACCTGAGAGCGATTTTTGTGGACAATATCGGCTGCGATGAATATTCGTTCACAATCGCCATCGACACCCTTGTGCAACAGGGTTATTTCGACATGGATCGCGACCAATAGATCGTGGAAACCGTGCGACAATTCAAGTACGACGGCAGGTCCCTCGCGGACGCGGTTGCCATGTTGCGCGAAGTTTTCGATGTCGAGTATTACGATTTTGCGCCATACCTGAAGGCCGCCAACTTCATCGGCTCGCATGGTGAACTCGTCGAGCTCGTCAAAATCTACAAAGCTTTCAGGGACCAGGATCCCGCAAACATTGGGGCAGCGGATGCCTTGTACATCGTGGATAACATATTTGGAGTGAATGACCCGCGGACCATCATGCAAATCTTGCTGGAAGCCGGGTACGATCGAGACGATGTGGTGAATTTGCATCGCATTGTCGATCCGTTTGAGCTAAAAAACTTCTTCGCATCCGAGTACGGATGGAAAGTTTGGCTGGCCCAATGGTTCCGTCGGGGAGGAATTTTCGACACTCCGGAAGCCCTTGCGCCGCACCTGAAAAGTCTCGGTTACGATGCCTACGAGGCCACAAATGCTTTGAAAATTCTTGGATATACGCCCGCCCAGGTCGGATGGTTCCTGTGGCGCAACGGATACTCCAAGGATGACGTGATCTGGGGTGTCCGGAATGCCATGAACGTATACGGCTTCGAATGGCAAGTGGAATTGGCGAAAGTGCTGAAACAAATGACCAGTTGCGAGACTCTGGGCGATCTGCCGACCTGCCACTCCGGCGGCAACTCCTTTACGGCAGCGGATGCGGCTGAATTGTTGGGCAAATACTTATATGGGATCACGATCTATACTTGCATGGATACGAATGAGGTCACATGCCTGCATTTGTATGATTTGCTGGCGCGTCCGGACGTATTCGGCACGGCGAAAGCCATAGAAATCATGCTGACAAGATTCCAGGCGGGGTACAGGCTTGCGGGCATATACCTGATGAGAGTTTCCGGGTTAACGCCGCAACAGGTGGTTGATATCCTCAAAAAAGAGCCGATTCAAGCTTCGGCGGATGAGATCGCTTATGCGTTGCGCAGCGGACTGAGAGTGGAAGGCACGCCAACCGTAATGAACGAGATTTTCAATGCGTTGAAAAGCTATACCAACGACGACTTTGAAACCTTGAAAGCTTTGAAGAATGGAGGGTTTTCGGCTTATGAACAGGTGCTGGTGATGACTTACGTCTTGCGTTTGGAAGACAAGTTGCTGTTGCTGATTGATGTTGGCTATTCGCCTCAAGAGGCGTACAAAGCAATCATGAGATATGTGATGGAGAACCAGACCGATGGTTTGGATGCGTTCCTCCAGGCTCTTACGAAAGACAACTTCATTGTTGACAAGCTCTATTGGAATACGCTTGTTCTAAATGTATATTCTCTCTTCGCATGATCTCTGAGCGCCGCGCCCAAAAGGCAGCGGATGATCAAGAGAGCATCCGGAAAGGGTGCTCTCTCATTTTTTAAAAAAAGGGCATGGGGAGATCGAAGGATTTGGGTCATGCGGATTGGGCGAAACCGTTTCATTGTCTGGCATCTTTTGATATGATTAGGACTTGAGTGAAGCAAAAGGCAGATGACCAACGAAAATCAAGCGGGAGGTTCCGTTGCAAGATGTCCGTCCAAACCGGTTCCATCGAACAACTGTCCGTCACCACCATCCGGACGCTGGCCATCGACGCGGTGGAAAAGGCGAAGTCCGGGCACCCGGGCATGCCGATGGGCGCCGCGCCCATGGGGTACCAGCTGTTCGCCAAGACGATGAAGCACAATCCTTCCCGGCCGGACTGGATCAACCGCGACCGGTTCGTGCTGTCGGCGGGGCACGGCTCGATGCTGCTGTACGCGCTGTTGCACTTGTGCGGGTACGATCTGTCCCTGGATGAGCTGAAAAACTTCCGCCAATGGGGGTCCAAGACGCCGGGGCATCCGGAATACGGGCACACCGCGGGCGTGGAGGCCACCACGGGACCGCTGGGACAGGGATTCGCCATGGCGGTGGGCATGGCCATGGCCGAGGCGCACCTGGCGGCGGTCTACAACCGGGAAGGTTTCAACATCATCGACCACTATACTTACGTGATCTGCGGCGACGGCGACCTGATGGAAGGCGTCGCATCGGAAGCCGCTTCCCTTGCCGGGCACCAGAAGCTGGGCAAGCTTATCGTGCTCTACGATTCCAACGACATCTCCCTGGACGGGGAACTGAATCTTTCCTTCTCGGAAAACGTCGCGCGTCGCTTTGAAGCGTACGGGTGGCAGGTGCTGCGCGTGGAGGACGGCAACGATCTGGGCGCGCTGGAGAAGGCCATCGCCGCCGCCCAGGCCGACACTTCCCGGCCGTCGCTCATCGAGGTCAAGACGGTCATCGGCTACGGTTCCCCGAACAAGGCGGGCAAAGGCGGCCATGCGGGTCCGCACGGTTCGCCCCTTGGCCCGGAGGAAGCGAAGCTGACGAAACAGGCCTACGGCTGGGATTACCCGGACTTTCACGTGCCGGACGAAGTGCGGGCGCACTTCGCCGAAGTGAAGAAGCGGGGCGAAGCCGCCAACGCCGCGTGGGATGAGCTGTTCGCCCGCTACAAGGCGGCACATCCGGAGCTCGCCGCGCAGCTGGAGCGGGCGATCGCCGGCGAACTGCCGCCGGGATGGGACGCGGATCTGCCGAAATACTCGATGGAGGACAAACCGGTGTCGACCCGGGTGGCGTCCGGCAACGCGCTGAACGCCCTGGCGAAGAACGTCCCGCACCTGGTGGGAGGTTCCGCGGACCTGGAAAGCTCCACGATGACGCACCTGAAGGGGCTGCCGGTGTTTATGCCGGACAGCCGCGAGGGCCGCAACATCTACTTCGGCGTCCGCGAATTCGCCATGGCCGCGGCGATGAACGGCATGGCGCTGCATCGGGGCGTCAAGGTGTACGGCGGCACGTTCTTCGTGTTCACCGACTACCTCCGCCCGGCGGTGCGGCTGTCGGCCCTGATGAAGCAGCCGGTGGTGTACGTGCTGACCCACGACTCCATCGCCGTGGGCGAAGACGGCCCGACGCACCAGCCCATCGAACAGCTCGCATCGGTGCGCGTCATTCCGGATCTGACCGTCATCCGCCCGGCCGACGGCAACGAAACGTCCGCCGCCTGGGCGCTCGCCATGGAAAGCCGCGACCGCCCGGTGGTCCTCGTGCTCACCCGCCAGAACCTGCCGATTCTCGCGGGGACGGCGGAGAAGGCGCGGGAAGGCGTCGCCAGGGGCGCCTACATCCTCTCCGAAGCGGAAGGCGGCGCGCCGCAGGGCATCCTGATCGCCACCGGATCGGAAGTGCAGCTGGCCGTCGCTGCGCAAAAGGCGCTTGCCGAACAGGGCATCCGCGTCCGCGTGGTCAGCATGCCGAGCTGGGACCTGTTCGACCGCCAGCCGGAAGAATACCGGAAAAGCGTGCTGCCGCCGGAAATCCGGGCGCGTCTGGCCATCGAGATGGCGCATCCGTTCGGGTGGGAGCGCTACGTCGGCGAGTCCGGCGCGGTGCTGGGCATCGACCGCTTCGGGGCGTCCGCGCCGGGTTCGCGCGTGATAGAAGAGTACGGCTTCACGGTGGACAACGTCGTGGCCCGCTTCAAGGAGCTGCTCTGAGCGATTTGGAAAAGTTGTGACAAATGGCCGCTTCCGCGCCGCCCCAACCGGCGCGGAAAACGCTATAATGAAAGGGTAGCGGTCATTATTCTTGACGAGAGGGGCGGATTCCCCATGTTGTTCAACCGGATCGTTGCGGCATACGACGGTTCCAAGGAATCCGACAAGGCGCTGGAAAAAGCCGTCGAGCTGGCCAATTCCTCGCCGGGAGCCACACTGGACGTCGTGCACGTGTATCACTTTCCGGCCGTCTATGTTGCCGACGGTTTTGTCATGGCCAACACCCTGAACAAGGAGCTCATGGAACGGGCGGAAAAATTGGTGACCGACCTGAAGAAGCGACTGTCGGACTCGGGGATGGAAGCCAACGTGGAACTGTTGTACGGCGCGCCGGCGGATTCCATCCTCAAATTCGCCAAGGAACGGGAAGCCGACCTGATCGTCATCGGCAGCCGGGGCCTGGGCGGCCTCAAGGAACTCGTGCTCGGCAGTGTCAGTCACAACGTGGTGCAGCGTTCGCCGATCCCGGTGCTCGTCGTGAAATAAAAAGCCAACGAGGCCGGTTTCCGAAATCAGGAAACCGGCCATTTTTTGCAAGAAATCCGCTTGTACACCAATGCCGATTCAGATATTCTATTAAGGACCAAAGAATGGAAGGTGAGCACGGCAAGATGCCCCAAAACGTGAGATTCGACTACAGCAAGGCCCTGGCGTTTGTCGGACCGCACGAAATCGAGCAGATGGCTCCCGCGGTCAAGCTGGCGCACGAGACCCTGCATAACGGTACGGGAGCGGGGTCCGACTTCCTCGGCTGGATCCGGTTGCCGTTCGATTATGACCGGGAGGAATTCGCCCGCATCCAAAAGGCGGCGGAGAAAATCCGGTCGGATTCCGACGCGCTGGTGGTCATCGGCATCGGCGGTTCGTACCTTGGCGCCCGCGCGGCCATCGAGATGCTGCAAAATTCCTTCTACAACCTGCTGCCGAAGGAAACGCGCAAAGCTCCGCAAATTTTCTTCGCGGGCAACAACATCAGCTCCACGTACATGGCGCATCTCCTGCAGTACCTGGAAGGGAAAGACTGGTCCATCAACGTCATCTCCAAATCCGGCACCACCACCGAGCCGGCCATCGCTTTCCGCATCTTCCGCGAGGCGCTGGAGAAGAAGTACGGCAGGGAAGAAGCGCGCAAGCGCATCTACGCCACGACGGACCGGGCGAAAGGCGCGCTGAAAAAGCTGGCGACGGCGGAAGGCTACGAGAGCTTCGTCATCCCCGACGACGTGGGCGGACGCTACTCCGTGCTGACCGCGGTGGGCCTGCTCCCGATCGCCGCGGCGGGCATCGACATCGAGGCGATGATGCGCGGGGCGCAGGACGCCGCGACGCTGTACAACAACCCGAACCTGGCGGAAAACGAAGCGTACCAGTACGCGGCGCTCCGGAACATTCTGCACCGTAAGGGCAAGACGGTGGAGATCCTTGTGAATTACGAGCCCGGCCTGCACTATTTCTCCGAATGGTGGAAGCAGCTGTACGGGGAAAGCGAAGGCAAGGACGGCAAGGGCATCTACCCGGCTTCCGTCGACTTCTCCACGGATCTGCACTCCATGGGGCAGTTCATCCAGGAAGGCAGCCGGATCATGTTCGAGACGGTGCTCCTGGTCGACAGGGTGCCGGAAGAGCTTGTGATCCAAAGCGATCCGGACGATCTGGACGGACTGAACTTCCTGGCGGGGAAAACGGTGGATTTCGTCAACAAAAAAGCGTTCGAGGGGACGCTGCTGGCTCATACCGACGGAGGCGTGCCGAACCTGGCGGTGCGCATGGCCGACATGACCCCGTATACGTTCGGCCAATTGGTGTACTTCTTCGAAATCGCCTGCGGCGTGAGCGGTTATCTCCTCGGCGTGAACCCGTTCGACCAGCCGGGCGTGGAGGCGTACAAGCGGAACATGTTCGCGTTGCTCGGCAAGCCCGGGTTCGAGGAGCGCCGCAAGGAGCTGGAAGCCCGCCTGGGACGCGGCTGAGGCGCAAAAGGCACGAAAGTTGGCGCGGCATGCGGAATGCCGCGCTTTTTTCCTGCGATTGGGTGCCTGAGGTTGCATCACAAATGAGTGAGCTGTAAAATAAAGGTGGTGGTTTTAACGGTTTGAAAGGGGTGGGACCATGCGGTTTCCGTCAAGGAAAGATAAATGGACAGTCTGGTTTTTCTGGGCGGCCGCACTGGTCTGTTACGCGTTGGCCGCGTTCGTCGCATTTTCAAATTTGTCCCTGGAATCCAAAATCGTCTTTTTCCTGTACGCCTCGGCGACCGGACTGTTTGCGCAATCCCATGTGACCGGGACAGAATACATCATTGGCCAGGGACAGCTGAAGGTGAAAGGCGGCATTTTTGTTCGCAAGACCATTCCGCTGGACAGCATCGTCAAAGTCGAGCCCGTGGTGTCCCGGGAAGCCGCGCCGGCGCTGTCCGGCAGAAGGCTTCGGATTCATTACGGCCGTTGGAACCATGTGGACGTTTCGCCCGAGAGGGAAGAGGAATTTCTCGAGAAGCTGAAGGAAGCTGCACCGCATGTCAGGACGGGTCCGGTGAAAGCGGCCCCGGTTCGGCCCGGATGAGGCGGAAGACGCCCAGCCAGCGCCGATCCTGTTCGATCACCTTCAGGCCGGATGCGGCGAGCAGCCCGTCGATGTCCCGGTTCAAGCGGCAGCCAGCCATGCGGAGGTTGACCGGATCGGCGGCGTGCTGCAGGAGGCGGACCAGCGGATTGGAACCGAGCCCGTGCTCCAGCAGCAAAATCTGCCCGCCCGGACGACACCACCGGTTCATGCGCCGGAGCATCCGTTCCGGACGGGCGTAAGTGCACAGGGACAGGGTGGAAACGATGCAGTCAAAGGACGCGGGCGGGAAGTCGATCTCTTCCAGGTCCGCCTCGATGAACGAGCAGTCGAAGTTCCGGCGTTCCGCCGCCCTGCGGGCGTATTTCAGCATTTCGCCGCTGAAATCGACGGCGGTCACCCGCTCAACCTCCGGCGGATAACAAGGGAAATTGGCTCCCGCTCCCACCGCCGCTTCCAGCACATGGCCGCGGGCGTGGGCGAGGAGACGCCTGCGCCAGTCGGCCAAAACGCCTTTGTCGCGGTTGCGGTCATATACGGCGGCTTGCCGGTCGAAGATCCGGAGCCGCTTTTGTTTTTCCTTTGCGTCGCGCATGGGGCGACCGTCCTTTCGCCGGTCTTGTCTTCTTCGACTGCACATGTTGCGCGCGGGTAGCGGCGGTTGGCCGGGGCTCGGCCAGCCGGCCGGGGACCCGCTCCGACGGTCGGCCGGATTTCCCGTGCCGGCATGGGCCTCATCACGCCGGTCAGCCGGCGCCGAGCAGCTCCTTCAGGCCTTCGCGCACGGGCGTCGGCGGACGGCCGAGCAGCTTGGCGAAGTCATCGCTTTTTACGTCGAGATTTCCTTCCCGGATGCCTTGCTGGATTGCAACGAGGAAGGGGATGACGGCATCGGGCACGCCGGCCTGCTTCATGATGTTCGCGTAGGTATCGTCGTCGACGTGCTGCACGGGCACCTCCCGGCCCAGCACCTCGCCGAGGATGGCGACGAATTCGTCCTGCGTCAGCGGCTGGCCGGACAGCTCGTAGATCGTGTTCTCATGCCCGCTTCCGGACAACACGGCCGCCGCCGCTTCCGCGTATTCCCGGCGCAGCGCCCAGCCCACCCGGCCGGAACCGGCTGAAGTCACCCAGGGCGCGCCTTGCCGCACGGCCTGGATGGTCGACAGTTCGTTTTCCAGATACCAGTTGTTGCGCAGGATCGCGTAGGGGATGCCCGTCTTGAAAATCGCCGTTTCCGCCGCCTGATGGGGCGGCGCGAGGAACAGCCCGCTGGCGCCCGCACCCGCCAGGCTCGTGTAGGCGATGAAGCGCACCCCCGCGCGGGCCGCCGCTTCCACCGCGTTCGTGTGCTGGCGGATGCGGGTTTCGTTGTCGCCGTCCGTGGAAATGATCAGAATCCGCTCCACGCCCGCGAAGGCCTTGTCCAGGCTCTCCGGCCGGTCGAAGTCGCCCTGCCGGACCTCCACGCCCTTCGCGCGCAGGTCCTCCGCCTTGGCCGGATCGCGGACGCTGACCGCCAGCCGGTCCGCCGGCACGGTCCTCAGCAGCGTCTCCACCACGGCCCTGCCCAGCTTGCCGTTGGCTCCGGTGACCAACCATTTCATATCCCATTCCTCCGTTTCATCCGGAAATGCCGTTGATCGAAGAATCTTAAGTTACTTGCGATTCTATTGTACAGTGCCGGACGGTCCCGGAACAAGGCGGCCGCGGTTGACGGGCTTCCGGCTCGTGTTATGATAAGTGGCGGGGAGGCAGGCGGCCGATGTTGGAACGTTTCTGGACGGTCAAGGGATACGGCAGCCGGGAGTTCGTCATCCGCAAATCCCGGTTTATCGGCCACGCCCGGCCGGTGGAAAGCGAAGAAGAAGCGGTGGCCTTCATCGAATCGATCAAGAAAAAATACTGGGACGCGACGCACAACTGCTACGCCTACGTGGTGGGCGAACGGGACGAGTGCCAAAAATCGTCGGACGACGGGGAACCGGGCGGAACGGCGGGCCGTCCGATCCTGGAAGTCATCAAAAACCAGGGAATGAAATTCGTGGCGGTGGTGGTGACGCGTTACTTCGGCGGCATCCAGCTGGGCGCCGGAGGCCTGGTGCGCGCCTACACGGAAGGGGCGGTCGCCGGCATCGACGCGGCCGGTCCCGTCGAAAAAGTGTTATGCAGGGAAGTCCTTATGGATGTGGATTACACGTGGTACGGCAAGCTGGAGAACGAACTGCGGGCCAGGGGCGTGCGCATCGGCGACACCATGTTCACCGACCGGGTGCGGGTGGTGTGTCTTCCGCCCGCCGGCGAAGCGGAACGCTTCCAGGCCTGGATCACCGACCTGACCCAGGGCCGGGCAACGCTGGCGACCGGAAACCTGCGCTACGATATCGCCGAAGAAGCGTGACGGCGGGGCGGCCGCGAAGAATGGGGTGCCGCGGGCCGGCGTCCGCCGTCAGCCTTCGACGATCTTGATGAAATATTTCCGCGTTCGGGGGCCGTCGAATTCGCAGAAAAATATGCCCTGCCAGCGACCGAGCAGCAGCCGCCCCTCCGAGACGATGATCGTTTGCGAAGGGCCGGCTGCGATCGCTTTGAGATGGGATGCCGAATTGCCCTCGAGATGGCGGTATCCGGGATGCGTCCACGGAAATACTTCGGACAGGCGCAGGAGCACGTCATGCTTGACGTCCGGATCCGCATCTTCGTTGATGGCGATGCCGGCGGTCGTGTGCGGGCAGTACACGACGGCGAGGCCGTCGCGTACGCCGCTTTGCCGCACGGCGGCGGCCACCCTGTCCGTAATGCTGATCATTTCGTCGCGACGCGTCGTGCGCAGCTGTTCCCGAAAGAGCAAGGCGATTCACCCTTTTGACCGGATTCGTGCAAAACACCGGCGCGGCCGCGCCGATCATGGCCGGGGCTGGCGGGAGGTGTAGATGTTGATCGCGTCCCGGAGGAATTCCGTCATCCCCGGCCGCTTTTCATAATAAGCCTTGAAGCGCTCGTCGTCCACATACATTTGGGCCAGGTTTGCGTGCGCTTCGGCGTTGTAGGCCGGCCAGAAGTACGTCAGCCATTGCCGGTGCAGCTCCGCCGCCCGCTGGGCCAGTTCGCCCGCCGGGTCGCCGGTTTCGAACGCGGCGGCGAGGGTGTCCAGCACGGCCTTTTCCAGCCGCGTCACTTCCTCGTACTGCCCGGGCGTCATGTCGAGCAGCTTGCGGTTCGACTTCTCGACGGCCTCGTCGCCGTATTTGGCGCGGACTTCCTTGCCGTACTTCTGTTCGTTTTCTTCGACCAGCTGCCGTTTGAACCCTTCAAATTTTTCGCGGTCCGTCATCGTTGCTCTCCCCTCCTTTTCTGCAATGGTTTTTTCCACGTTGGCAATGAGCTTGCCGATGCGTTCCTGCTGCCTGAGCAGCCGCCGGCGGTGCTCCCGGAGCGCCTCGAGGGCGTCGAAGCGCGGGTCGGACAGGATCCGCCGGATTTCGTCCAGGCTGAAGCCGAGCTCCCGGTAAAACAGGATCTGCTGCAGCCGGTCGATTTCCGTCGGGCCGTACAGGCGGTAGCCCGCCCCGCTGGTCGCCCCCGGTTTGAGCAGACCGATCTGGTCGTAGTATCGCAACGTGCGGGGGCTCACGCCGGCCAGTCGCGCCAGTCTTAGCACGGTATAGGGCACTTCTTTCACCTCCCCGAAACCGATCCTACACCTTTACGTAACGTCAAGGTCAACCCCATTTTGAAAAAAATTTTATCCCGTCTTTCGGATGGTGGGCAGGAACCCGTTGACGATTTCCTTATATTTTTGATACAGTGAAGATGCGTTTAAAACCAACTAATTAAATTGGAATTGTCGTATTTTATGGCGAATTTGCGCGAAAAAGCCCGGCGCCAAGCGGGCAGTTTACGGGAAACGGGGTGCCTGGAAGCATGCGGGTGGAAGTCGTCGGTCTGCGGAAAACGTTCGGTACGTTTCAGGCCGTCCGCGATGTCAGTTTTACCGTCGAAAAAGGCCGGCTGATCGGCCTACTGGGACCGAGCGGAGGCGGCAAAACGTCGATTTTGCGCATGCTGGCGGGCCTGGAGACGCCCGACGCGGGCGACATCCTGTTCGACGGCCGCAGGGTGAACGACGTTCCGCCGCAGGAGCGGGGCATCGGGTTCGTGTTTCAGAATTACGCCCTGTTTCGCCACATGACGGTGGAGGAAAACATCGCCTTCGGTCTGGAAGTCAAAAAGTGGAGCCGCAAACAGATCCGCGAGCGCGTCGCCGAGCTGGTCGAACTGACCGGCCTGTCCGGCCTGGAGAAGCGCTATCCGCGCCAGCTGTCCGGGGGCCAGCGGCAGCGCGTGGCGTTCGCCCGGGCCCTGGCGCCGCAGCCGCAGCTGCTTTTGCTCGATGAACCGTTCGCCGCCATCGACGCCAAGATTCGCCAGGAACTGCGCCGCTGGTTGCGCGAGATGATCGACCGGGTCGGCGTCACCTCCATTTTCGTCACCCACGACCAGGAAGAAGCCATCGAAGTGGCTGACGAGATCATGATCATCAACCAGGGCCGGCTGGAACAAAAAGGGACGCCGCGGGACATCTACCAGAACCCGCAAACGCCCTTCGTGGCGGGGTTCATCGGCGAGTCGATCCTGGTGAACGGCGTCGCCTCCTTCAGGGGCTTCGAGGAAGCGGCCGCGTGGCCGGACACCGTGGGGCTCATTCGGCCCGAATACATCGAGATCGGAAAGGAACACGAAATCGACCTGCTGTCCGCCACCGAAGCGGGCCGGGTGGCGCGGCTCCACTTCCGCGGCAGCACGTGGATGGTGGAGGTGGACGTGGGGCCGCACCGGCTGGTGACGTACCGGTCGCCGGAGAAGCCGCAGCTTCAGCCCGGCGAAGAAGTGCGCGTGCTCATCCACCGGATCTACCTGATGGGCAGCGAGGACAGCTGGATGATGGAAAACAGGCTGAAATCCGATCCGATGCCGGTCAGCATCTGAGGCCGGACCCGGACCTTCCGGGTCCGGCTTCTTCTTCGTCCTCGTCGACGTAAACGGACAGGTACAGGTTGTCGTCGTCCACCACCAGTTCGGAACGCTTCCACCGGTAGGTCCGCTTGCGGATCTGGACGCGCCGGACCAGCTTGAGGAGGAACTGGAGCTGCTCCACGTCGGCGACAGCGGTTTCCACGACGGCGGTTTCGGGGAGATGCCAGCGCACTTTCATCGTCTATCCGCCCCGTTTTTCCGGACTGCGCCGTTCCACCGTCTGGCCTTTTTTGCGGGCGCGGATCTCCAGGACAATGAGGACCGCCAGGAGCGGGATGCCGAGGACGAGCAGCCACCAGGGAGCAGGATAAAAATACATGGCAGACCTCCAATTCCAAAAAGATTTGCCAATCACCTCCATTTTACATTGACCTTATGGAAAAATACAATAACTAATTGAATTTTTTTCATTCCGATAGGTTCCCTATCGGCAAATCTCTTATACTTGAAACTGACAAATTCGGACCCCGGGATGAACCGGGGAGCGGATTCCGGCGCCTGCCAGGCTTATGCACGTCCCGCGGGGCGGCTGGAAAAGGGGATGGACGATGAGCACGTTCGGAAAACGGTTGAAGCAGGCCCGCGGCCGAAGGGGACTCACGCAGAACCAGGTCGCGGAAATGCTCGGCATTGATTTTACAACGCTTTCAAAATACGAAAACGACAAGTCCCAGCCGGATCACCAGACGCTGCGGGAGCTGGCCAGCATGTACGAGGTATCCATCGACTGGCTGCTCACGGGCGACCGCATGCCCACCGCCGGCATCCCCCCCAACCGGATCACCGTGGGAGACGTGGAAGAAGAGCTGACGGACGAGGAAGCCGCGCGGCTGCTGGAGTATCTGGAGATGTTCCGCCTGCTCAAGGTGAAGCGCGAGAAGGAGCGGCGCCAGCGGGAACGGGAACAGGCCCGGCAGGCCGGCGCGGATCGGAATGCGGGCGCCGGGAAGGACAAATAAAGGGCGGAGGTCCGCCCGGAATCGGGCTTTACGCCCGAATCCGGCTTTCCCGCCCCAGGATGAATTTTTCCAGCACGTGTCTGACGCCGTCTTCGTTGTTGCTGAGGGTGACGTAATCGGCGATTTCCTTCAGCGCGGGGACGGCGTTTGCCATGGCCACCCCGAGTCCGGCGGCCTGGATCATTTCCCAGTCGTTCCAGGCGTCGCCGATCGCCACCGTTTCCTCCATCGGAATGCCGTAATACGCGGCGAGAAACCGCAGCGCGTCCCCTTTGGTCCCCTCCCGGTGCAGCACTTCAAGGAACGTCGCCTTCGATTTCGTCACGTGCATTTCCGGCCCCGCGAGCTCGCGGATTTCGGGCGCCAGAAGATCCAGTTCCTCCGGTTCGCCGATGATGATCAGTTTCGTGTGGTGGCCTTCCGGCAGGTCCTTGAATTCCGGCACGACGGTGTACGGAATGCCGGAAAGCGCCGCGTAAGCCTTCAGCTTGTCGTTTTCCTGAAACGCGTACAGCCAGTCGTTAATGTAAGTTTGCAGGTGAAGCCCGCGTTCCGCGCAAAACTCGTACACCCGCTGCGCCGTATCGCGGGGGACGAACCGTTCATACAGCACCGTGCCGTCCGTCGGATCCTTGACGAGCGACCCCTGGTAGGTGATGAGCGGGACTTTCAGGCCGATCCGGCCGGCGATCCGGCTGGCGGACCGGTAGGACCGTCCGGTTGCGACGGTCAGCCGGACGCCCTGCGCCGCGGCTTCTTCCAGGGCGCGCAGGGTCGTTTCCGTGATGGTGAGCTCGTCGGTGAGCAGCGTATCGTCCAGGTCCATGGCCACAAGTCGGTACATCCGGTTTCCCTCTTCCTTCCCGCCGCAGGAGCGGCATTTTTTCTGGTTGCGATGGATGTTCGCCGGGCGTATTTCCCGCGTTTTTTCGGCGTTCAAGGAAGGATCCCGTTTTTTGTCGTTTCCGGGTTTCCTTGTTCTTCCGTCGATTTTAGCGCAAAAAAAGGGGAACGTCGACCGTCCGGCCAACCCGCATGATCCGCCGCTCTCCGCTTTGTTCCGGTCCCCGCGCCAAAAACGATAAAGACAGGCCAAAATCGGTGAAATCCATTTTTTGCCCGGTATGGTAAGTTGGATGTAAAGGAGGTAGGAGAACTTGGCACGTTTGGATTTTCCGAAGGATTTCGTCTGGGGAACGGCAACCGCTTCCTACCAGATCGAGGGCGCCGTGCGGGAAGACGGCCGAGGCCCGTCCATCTGGGACACCTTCTCCCAAACGCCGGGCAAGGTGTGGGGCAACCACAACGGCGACATCGCCTGCGACAGCTACCACCGGTACGAGGAGGACATCGCGCTGCTCAAGCAGCTGGGCGTGAACGCGTACCGCTTCTCGATCGCCTGGCCGCGCATTTTTCCGCAGGGGACGGGCGAGGTGAACCCGAAGGGGCTCGACTATTACCGCCGCGTCATCGACAAGCTGCTGGAAGCCGGCATCGAGCCGTGCGTGACGCTGTACCACTGGGATTTGCCGCAGGCCCTGCAGGATCGCGGCGGCTGGGACAACCGGGAGACCATCGACGCCTTTGTCAATTATGCGGAAACGGTGTTCAAGGCGTTCGACGGCAAGGTGAAAATGTGGATTACGTTCAACGAGCTGTGGTGCGTGTCGTTTTTGTCCAACTTTCTGGGCGTGCACGCGCCGGGCAACACGGATCTGCAGCTGGCGGTGAACGTCGCGCACAACGCCCTGGTGGCCCACGGCCGGGCGGTGCGGCGGTTCCGCGAGCTTGGCATCCGCGGGCAGATCGGCATCACCCACAATCCGTCGTGGACCGAACCGTACACGACGAAGCCCGAAGATGTCGAAGCGGCGCGCCGCCAGCGGGGCTGGCAGAACGAATGGTTTTTCGATCCGGTGCTCAAGGGAACGTACCCTCAATTTCTCGTCGACTGGTTCCGCTCGACGCAGGGCGTGGAGGTGCCCGTCCAGCCGGTGGACATGGAGACGATCGCCCAACCCATCGATTTCATCGGCGTCAATTTCTACTCGGGCAATTACGGGCGGTACAGGAAAGGCGAAGGCCTGTTCCACTGCGAGGAAGTGCAGGTCGGCTTCGAGAAGACATTCATGGACTGGAACGTCTACCCCGAGGCGCTGTACAAGGTGCTGACCTGGGTGAAGGAGGAGTACGGCGGCATTCCGATCTACATCACGGAAAACGGCGCCTGCTACGAGGACGAACTCGCCCCGGACGGGAAAGTGCACGATGCGAAACGGATCGAGTATTACCGGAAACATTTCATCCAGTGCCACCGCGCCGTCGAATCGGGCATTCCCCTGAAGGGATACTTCGCCTGGTCGCTGCTGGACAATTTCGAATGGGCGGAAGGGTACCGAAAGCGGTTCGGCCTCGTCTACACGGACTACGAGACGCTGGCGCGCCATCCGAAAGACAGCTTTTACTTTTATCAAAAGGTGATCGCGGACGGCGGCCTGGACGTCTGAGGAGGACGGGTATGAGACGGGCTACCCGCCTCCGGACGAGGTGGACCATGCCGGGACGGCAGGCTACAATGGAGGGGGAGGTTCCGCTTCGGCGGGCCTGAATGGCCCATAAGTGGCAGACGGAGATCGGATCATGAAGGTCGTCGTCGCGACGCTGAACGCCAAATACATCCACATGTCGCTCGCCCTGCGGTATCTGAAGGCGTTCTGCCAGGGCGAATTCGACGTGGACATCGCGGAATACACCATCAAGGACCCCGCCCTGTCGGTGGCGACGGACCTTTTCCGGCGCCGGCCAGACGTGGTCGGGTTTTCCTGCTATATCTGGAACATCGAAGAGACCATCGAAGTGATCGGCATCCTGCGCAAGGTGCTGCCCGATGTGCGCATCGTGCTCGGCGGGCCGGAGGTGTCCTACGACACCGCGTACTGGATGGAGCGGCTGCCGGAGGTCGATTTCATTGTCATGGGCGAGGGGGAGGAGACGTTCCGCGACCTCCTGCGCGAAATCGCCGGCGCCGGGAAGTACCACTTCGTGTTCGGGCTCGCCTGGCGCAAAAACGGGGAAATCATTCTGAACCCCGGCCGGCCGAAGCTCGATCTGAACGACATTCCGTCGCCGCACCGGTTTCCCGAAGACGTGCCGTCTCTGCCGAACCGGATCGTTTACTTCGAAACGAGCCGCGGCTGCCCGTTCAGCTGCCAGTTTTGCCTGTCCTCCATCGAATCGGGGGTGCGGTATTTCGACATCGGCCGGGTCAAGGCGGATCTGCTTTACCTGATCGAAAACGGCGCCCGGACGATCAAGTTCGTGGACAGGACGTTCAATCTCAAGAAAGACTACGCGCTGGAGATGTTCCGCTTCCTGATCGGGAACCACCGCGGCTGCGTGTTCCAGTTCGAGATCACGGCGGATATCCTGTGGCCGGACGTGCTGGATTTTCTGAACGAGCACGCGCCTCCCGGCGTGTTCCGCTTCGAGATTGGGGTGCAGTCGACGAACGATCCGACGAACGAGGCGGTGATGCGGCGGCAAAATTTCAGGCGGCTGTCCCGCACCGTCACCGCCGTCCGCGACGGCGGCAAAATCGCGCAGCATCTGGATCTTATCGCCGGGCTGCCCCACGAGGATTACGCCACGTTCCGCAGGACGTTCAACGACGTGTTCGCGCTGCGGCCGGAGGAGCTGCAGCTCGGCTTTCTGAAAATGCTGCGCGGGACGGGCCTGCGGCGGGACGCGGACAAGTACGGCTACGTGTACATGGATCGGGCGCCCTACGAAATCCTCGGCAATGATGTGCTGTCCTTTGACGACCTCGTGCGGTTGAAGCGCCTCGAGGATGTGTTGGAGAAGTATTGGAACGCGCACCGGATGGATAGAACCATCGCGTATCTGGTGGACAGGGTGTATCCGTCGCCCTTCGACTTTTTCCAGCGGTTCGGAGACTACTGGGAAGAACAGGGCTGGACGCGCATCGGGCACCAGCTGGAGGACCTGTTCCTGCGGCTGCGGGCGTTCCTCGAAGCGGACGCGCCGGAGGGGCTGGATGCGGACGTGCTGGACGGGCTGATGAAAATCGACTGGTTTTTGCAGCACAAGTTCAAGCCGCGCAAGGTATGGTGGGAGGAAAGGCTGGACCGGGAGTCGTGGCGCGCCTTGCTGCTGCGGGCGGCGGAGAAGCTCGGGCTCACGGAGCGGGAGGCGGCCGGCCGGGTGGCCCTGGAACGGCTGCCGTTCGACCTTGGCGTCTGGGAGGAGGAGGGCCGGATCGACCGGACGCGCGGCACGGATGTCGTCGTGGTCTATGGCGGCGAATCGCGGCCGCCGGAGCTGATCTTGTTGCCCGCGGCGAAGGTGGAAGCGGGATAGGCAAAAAAAAGGATCGTCCCTGGGGAGGAGTGGGACGATCCTTTTTACGGCGCGGGCGATGCCCGGGGCGTCACACCCGGAAGGATTCCTCCGCGGCGCTCCGGCTTCTCCGGTAACCGTCGGGCAGTTCGCCTGGGGCGCTGTCTTCGGGTGAAATTCCCCGGGCGCACCAGGCAAAACTGGCTGCGAAAAAATCAGGCCGCCGGTCCTTCATGGACCGACGGCCTGGAATCCGCTCTGGCCGCTGCCACGCCGTTTTCAGGGCAGACCCGCCAGCGCGGGCGCCTTTCGGTGCCGGGTCGCCTGCTCGTAGTCGTACGCCATGCCGAGCAGATCCGCCTCGCTCCACATCCTGCCGACGAAGACCACGGCGAAGGGCGCTCCGCTCTCGTAGTACCCGCCGGGCACGGTCACGAGGGGCAAGCCGGCGACGTTGATCTCGGAAACGGTCAATGCTCCGATGTTTTCGTCGCTGTCGAGGAGCGGCGTTTCCTTGTACATCTGCGGGAAGAACAGGGCGTCCAGATCGTTTTTGTCCATGACGTCGTTGAATATTTCCAGGAGGCGGGTCCGTACTTCCACGAAGCGGGACAGATCCGCCACGCCGTCCGGATCGGGCAGATTGTCGCCGTATCGGTTGAACACCGAAGGTTTTTGCCCTGTTTTTTCGATCAGCTCATGCACGGACCGGATGGCCGCGCTCTCGCCGAGGCGTTCCAGGTAATCTTCCATGTCGTAAATGACCGATTCGATCCCGACGGAGCCGTTCTGCTTGAAATATTCGGCGAACCCGCTGCCCGCGAACGGGTCGGGCACGACGATCGCGCCCTGCGCTTCCAGATCCCGGATCGCCTGCTCATACAGCTTCTGCGTTTCCGGGGTGAGCTCCGCGTCGCGCCAGCCGGGGCCGAAGAGGCCGATGCGCTTGCCTTTCAGGGCCAGGTTGTTCAGTTTGGAGGTGTAACCGTATTTCGGCATGTGGCCGATGGAGGAGACGGTCTTGGGGTCTTCCGGGGTGTAGCCGGCGATCACGTCCAGCATGATGGCCGCGTCGCGGACGGTTCTCGCGTGGGGACCGATGACGTCGCGGGTGCTGCCGCCCAGCGGAACCACGCCGACGTTGGGCACCAGGCCGAAAGTGGGCTTGATGCCGACGATTCCTTGCGCCGCCGCCGGATTCTGGATCGAGCCGCCGGTCTCTTCGGCGATGCCGAGCACCGCGAAGTTGCCCGACACGGCCATGGCGGTGCCGCTGCTGCTGCCGCCGGGCGCGTGCTTGCGGCTGAAGGCGTTGTAGGTGTCGCCGTCCCAGCTGGTGGAAGCGCGCGTGCCCGAGGCGCTGAACGCGGGGATGTTCGTGCGCCCGATGATGATCGCGCCGGCTTCCTTGAGCCGGGTCACCACCGGCGCGTCCCGTTCGGGGATCAGCTCAATGCCTCCCGCCTCCTTGCTGAGCGGCGCCCATCCCATCGTCTGCGGGAATCCCGCCATATCCACCGATTCCTTGATGACGACGGGGATGCCCGCCAGCCGTCCCAGGGGTTCTCCCGCCGCCCTCCGGCGGTCGATCTCCCGCGCTTCGGCCAGCGCGTTGGGATTGAGCATCGTGAAGGCGTTATAGAGCGTTTCATATTTGGCGATGCGGTCCAGGTACGCCCTGACGACCTCCTCCGTGGTGTATTGGCCCGTCCGGTAACCCTCGAGCAGTTCGTCGACGGTGATCTCCTCGAACGGGAACGGCTCGGCGGCGAACGCGGTGCGGAAACTGGCGGCGAAGGACAGGGCCGTCAGGATGGACACAAGGATCAGGGCGATTATTTTCCGGCGCACCTGCGCAGCCTGTGTGGATTTTTGGGTTTCCGGCTTCGTCATCGGTTCTCTCCTCCTCCCGGTTTTTCGTTGAGTCTGCCGGCACCTCTTTGCCTCTTCCACCTCCGTCATCCCTCCGCCGGCTTTCTGGAAATGGAAATCGTGGGGTTTTGAGAAATTAAATACCAATGGGTACAGGCGGGCGTCCACGTTTTTGGGATATTACCTACCAGAAATTTTACAAAACGATCAATTTTAAGTAATTGAATATTGCGAGGATGGCGCAGTTGGGCATAAAATCTTCCGCACAAAAAAAGCCATGACTTTGGCCGTTTTTCTGACCAAAATCATGGCATTTCGCGCGCTGCGGTTTTTGGTTACGCGTCCGGCAGCCGGCTTCGCAGCACCGTCATTTGACCGTCCAGCACATACCCGCCCATGCTGGCCGGTACGAGCAGGCAATCGCCCGCCTTCACGGGTTCCGCCCCGTCCGCCCAGCGCACCGCCCCTTCGCCTTCGCAGACGACCAGGATGTCGAAACTGTCCGGCGAAGTCACAAGGCGCCACTCGCCTTGCACCACGCCCTTGTGCGTGACGAAGTAGGGCGATGCCGCCAACCGGAGCCATTCGCCGGGCCGGACGGAGCCGGTGGACATGTGCGTGGCGCCGCTTTCGGAATAGGCGATGACGTTGAGCGAGTCCTCGATGTGCAGCTCGCGCGGCTTTCCGTCGAGCCCGGGCCGGTTGTAATCGTACAGGCGGTAGGTCGTGTCGGAGTTTTGCTGGATTTCCGCCACAAGGACGCCCGCGCACAGCGCGTGCACGGTGCCGGCGGGGATGCAGAAAGTGTCGCCGGGGCGTACGGACACTTCCCGCAGGGTGTCCATGATGCGGCCTTCGAGGATCGCTTCGGCCAGCGCCTCGCGGCCGATGCCCGGCTTCAGTCCGTAGATGATTTTGGCGCCGGGCTTGGCGTCCAGCACGTACCACATTTCCGTTTTGCCCTGCTCCCCGGGAGGAAGCCGCTCATAGTCGTCATTCGGGTGAACCTGCACCGACAGGTCGTCGTTGCAGTCGAGCAGCTTGACGAGCAGCGGGAACCGCCCGCCCCGTCCGATGCCCCTGGCGCCGAACCACGCCGCGCCGCAGGTTTCGCGCACTTCGTCCAGGCCTTTGCCGGCGAAGGCGCCGTTGGCCACACGGGACACCCCGTGCGGATGGTCGGCGATCATCCAGGCTTCGCCGATGGGGCCTTCCGGCAGACTGAAGCCGAACCGCTCCAGCGCCCGGCCGCCCCAGACGCGTTCCTTGAAAGCGGGAGCAAATTTCATCGGATAAGGTTTCACGCTCACTCCGATCCCCTCCCCATACAGCTTACGTCACTCCGCCGCCGGCCAGAGCCGTTTCGGACAACAGGCCGCTTTATACCGGCCGGGTGTTTTGCCGCTTTTCCAGCGCAACCAGATAGGGCGCTTTCTCTTTTTGCGGAAAACAGTACAGCACCGTCCGGGCGGCGGCATCCGGAAGCTCCGCCATCCACCGCTCCACCGCGCGCGCTTCCTCATCCCCGCCGGGGTGGCCCGGATACAGCACCGCCGTCAGGACGCCGCCCGGCGCGAGCAGCCGGAGCGCGGCTTCCAGCGCCGGCAGGGTGGTCTCGGGCCGCGTGATGACCGGCGAATCGCTGCCGGGCAGGTACCCCAGATTGAACATGACCGCGCGGATGCGGCCGTGAAGTTCGGCGGGGACGTATTCCTCCATGCGCTCGTGGCCGGCGGGAACCAGCGTCACTTCCGCCAGCGCCTCCCCGGCGGCGCGCGCCTCTTCCAGCCTCAGGCGGGTGCGCGCCAAGGCTTCCTCCTGCACGTCAAACGCCAGCACCCGCCCGCGGGGGCCGGTCTGGCGCGCGAGAAACAGCGTATCCACGCCTCCTCCGGCGGTGGCGTCAATGGCCGCGGACCCCGGTGCGAGCCGTTCCGCCGCCAGCCGCTGGGCCATTGTCAGCACCGAGGGGAACCCCATCGCTCAGCGTCCCCTCCAGAATTTGCCCTGCCACGTGTTGCGGCGGATCAGCTCGGCGTCGATGGCGTTGAGCACTTCCCACTTGCGAAGGCTCCACATCGGCCCGATCAGGAGGTCCCGGGGCGCGTCGCCGGTCAGCCGGTGCACGATCATCTCCGGCGGCAACATTTCCAGCGTGTCGACGACGAGTCCCACGTACTCGTCCATCTCCAGGAAGCGGACGAGTCCTTCCTTCCATTGGCGCACCATCGGGGTTTTTCGCATCAGGTGCAGCAGATGGATCTTGATGCCCTGCACGTCCATGCGCGCCACCTGGCGGGCGGTCTCCAGCATCATGTCGTGCGTTTCGCCCGGCAGGCCGTAGATGATGTGGGCGCACACGCGGATGTTCCGCTTCCGCAGGCGTTCCACCGCGTCCACAAAACAGGCGGTGTCGTGCGCCCGGTTGATCAGCCGCGCCGTCTCTTCGTGCACCGTCTGCAGCCCCATCTCCAGCCACAGATAGGTCCGCTCGTTCAGCTCGGCAAGGTAATCCACCACGTCGTCGGGCAGGCAGTCGGGCCGCGTGGCGATGGACAGGCCGACCACGCCGGGCTGCTCGAGAATCGCTTCATAATATTTCTTCAGGACGGGCAGCGGCGCATACGTATTGGTGAACGCCTGAAAATACCCGATGTATTTGGCCTGGGGCCATTTTTTGTGCTGCCGGTCGCGCACCGTGTTGAACTGCGTCACCAGGTCGTCCCGCCGATCGCCGGCGAAATCGCCGGACCCGCGGGCGCTGCAGAACGTGCACCCGCCGGCGGCGATCGTCCCGTCCCGGTTCGGGCAGGTGAAGCCCGCGTCGAGCATCACCTTGAACACCTTGGTGCCGAACACCCGGCGCATCTCGTGGTTCCAGGTGTGGAACCGCTTGTCTCCCCACAGGCGCGGCATCACGTTTGGTTGTATGTCCGGCTCAATTTTCGCGTGTCCCTGGATCATCGGGAATCTCCCCGTTTCCCGCCGCGCTCGGCCGCGGCGTCAAGATGTATTGTAACGGATGCGCCCGCGTCCGGCAATTTGCGCGTCCGTCCGCGGCGCCGGGCGGCTTTACAATCCATTCCGCTTTGGGCAAAATAGGTTCGTTGCGAAAACATCATTCGGCCCGCGTCCGGAAGGCGGACGCCGGTCATTGGCCATTGCGGGAGGAGCGGACATGCGGCTCAGGGGAAGAAAACCCGCGCGGGAAGAACTGGAGCGCCAGAACCGTCTGGTGGTGCTCGAACCGCAACGGTGGCGGGGACGGTGGCATGAATTTTTCGGCAACGACCGCCCGATCCATCTGGAAATCGGCATGGGCAAAGGCAAATTCATCAGCGAAATGTGCCGGCGCCATCCGGAAATCAACTTCATCGGCATGGACATCTACGACGAGCTGCTCTGGCGCTGCAGCGAGAAAATCAAGGCGGTCCGGGACGGGGACGCCGGCGCCGCGGACAATGTGGCGCTCGTGCGCGGCAACGCGGAATATCTGGAACTGATGTTTGACGAGGGTGAACTGGAGCGCATCTATCTCAACTTCAGCGATCCGTGGCCCAAGAAAAAACACGCCAAGCGCAGGCTCACCCATCCCCGTTTTCTGCTCAAATACAAACGCGTGCTGGGCCCCCGGGGGGAGATCCATTTCAAAACCGACTCCGCCCTGCTGTTCGAGTTTTCCCTCAACAGCTTTGCCGATGCGGGCATCCGGCTGCGCAACATCACCCTGGATTTGCACCGCGACGGGATCCGGGACGATCTGGTGATGACCGAATACGAAACGCGGTTCGTGGGGCTGGGCCAGCCGATTTACCGGCTGGAGGCGGTCGTCGGCGAGGAGGCGCTGCGGGCGCATCAGGAGGAAACGGAACGCCGGCTGGCCGAGGCCCTGAAGCGCGGGGGCGCCAAGGAGCCGCCGCCGCAGGCGGATTGAGGCCATAGTCCGCCGTGCCCGCGGGAGACGTTCGGCGTCTCCCGCTTGTTTTTTTCTGCCGGAAGGCGGCCGTCCGTTTGGTTTGGGTTTCCGGGCGGATGGGCAAACTGATGGGGACGGCGGAATATTGCGATCATTCCGTTCGGTGCCAATTTGGCTGAAACTTCCGCGGGCATTGATTCATTACATTGATGTGGGCAATTTTGGAGAGGGGAGGGGGGTCAACCGGGAACAAAACGGGTAACGGACAGCCGGATTTGCAAACAAGCCTGATCCGGGGCCGAAACATAACCGAAACACAGAAAGACCATAGACACAGAGAAACAGAGAGAGAACAGGGGTATTTGGATAGGGGGAAAACCATATATGTGGGACGTTTTGTTTCTGATCGCGCAAGCATATCTGGCCGTGATCGGCTTGTATCAGTTTTCCCTTTCGCTGTTCGGTCTTGTCCGCAAACGGAAAATCAAGCATCATCCGCCGCAGAAATCGTTCGCCGTCCTGGTGGCGGCGCACAACGAGGAGACCGTCATCGGCGCGCTGGTGGAAAATCTGCTGAAGCTGAACTACCCGCGGGAACTGTACGACATTTTCGTCATCTGCGACAACTGCACGGACCGGACCGCCGACTTCGTGCGCGGCTATCCCGGCGTCTACGCGATGGAACGGCGCAACCCGTACCAGCGCGGCAAGGGTTACGCCATCGATTGGATGCTGAAGCAGCTGTGGAACATGCCGCGCCAATACGACGCGGTGGTCATGTTTGACGCCGACAACCTGGTGGACCCCGATTTTCTGCGGCACGTGAACAACGACCTGTGCGAGGGCCACAAGGTGATCCAGGGCTATCTGGATACCAAAAATCCCCACGATTCCTGGATCACCGCCGCCTACGGCATTACTTACTGGTTCTGCAACCGGATGTGGCAGCTGCCTCGCAAGCAGCTGGGCATGGCCAACTTCCTCGGCGGCACGGGCATGTGCTTCGACGCCGCGCTGCTGAAGGAAATGGGATGGGGCGCCACCAGCCTGGTGGAGGACCTGGAATTTTCGGTGCGCTGCATCCGCCGGGGCATCAATCCCGTGCTGAACTACGAAGCCAGGGTGTACGACGAAAAACCGATCACGCTCATGGCGTCTGCCCGCCAGCGCCTGCGCTGGATGCAGGGACACTTCACCGTCGCCCGGCGGTACTTTTTCTCCCTGCTCTGGAGCGGCCTCAAGGAGCGCAGCGCGGCCAAGCTGGACACGGCGATCTATACGATCACCGTCTACCACGTGCTGCTCGGGGCGCTGCTTACCCTGATCCTGTGGATCGACCAGGCGCGGCCGGAACCGGCGCTGGATTCCCTGTACGCCCATTTGCCCTGGTGGGTGACGGCGGCGGTCATTTTCCTGTCCTGCGTCCAGTTTCCCGTCGCCATGGCGCTGGAACGGGTCCGGTCGTGGAAAATGTACGTCATGCTGCTTTTGTTCCCGGTGTTTTTGCTGACCTGGTGGCCCATCACGATCTACGCCTTTTTCACGCAAAACAACCGGACGTGGAGCCACACCCGCCATACGCGCGTGCTGCGCCTCGAGGAGCTGCGCGGCAAGCAGGTTTGAGGTGTTGCCGGCCGCTGGGTGGATGCCCGGACTGTCCGCACGCGTCTGATAAAGACAGCCGTCCATCTCGAAGGATTTGGACGGCTGTCAATTTTTGTGTTAATTTGCATATTGGCCTATCGAAATCCAGAGATGGCTTCGAAAGGGCTAAAGAGAAACCGCTTCCACAAGAGAGCACTTCGTGCAGGGAGGGACTTTTTCGCATGGGGCATAGAACGGTTCGGTCCATGATCACGATTTTCTTCGCACTGATCCTTTTTATGGCCCCGATCCATTCGGTCGCTGGCGCGGAAAGAGGGGAGACGCCCCGGGCGGACGGCCATTGGTCGGAAGACGTCCTGAACGCGTGGGCGGAGCGCGGGTGGCTGGCCGGAGACGGCGAGGGAAACCTCCGTCCCGACGACGCCGTCACCCGGGCGGAGTTTGCCAGCATGATCAATCGTTCGTTTGGTTTGGGCCAACTTCCGGCTGGAGCCGAATTTCCGGATTTGCCCGGATCGGATTGGGCTTACGGGGCCATTGTGACGGCGGTGGCCGAGGGCTATTTGCGGGGATACGGCGACGGTACGGTGAAGCCGCATCGTCCGCTGACCCGGGAAGAAGCGGCGGTGATCGTCGCCCGTCTGCTCGGGCTGGACACGTCGTACGTCGGTGGCGCGGAGCTTGCATTCACGGACCGCGGCGATATTGCACCGTGGAGCGCGGCCGCGGTGGCAGCGGTCAGCCGGGCGGGCATCTTTAAAGGGTTTCCGGACGGCAGCTTCCGGCCGCGGGCCCATTTGACGCGTGCGGAAGCGGCGGCCGGCCTGAGCCGCGCCCTTGCGGCAGGCCTTGGCACTGTTTATGCGAAACCCGGTACATACGGGCCCGAGGATGCCGCCACCTACCAGGGCGAAGTGGATGCTGGCAGGGGTATACGGATTGAGTCGTTATCGGCCGGGATGCAGGTCAACATTTCGCTGGCCGGACTGGATGCCGGAACTTACAAGTTCGTCGACGCGAGACATCCGCAGGCTTTTCTTGCCGTCATTCACATCATGGATATGTAAAAGAGCGCTGGGGGACAGTTTCGATGCCGCACGGGGCGCGGGAGCTTCGGGGCGCCTTCAGGGTGCTGTCAATTGTCTGTGAAAATGTCACCTTAACTCGTCTGTGAAAATGTCACTTGTCAAATGTACCTAGCCACCGTCAGGTGACTTGGCTTGGCGTGAATTTTGTGTTACGTTGAAGTTGCTTATGACT